>Ga0190329_1000030_pt1 | contig 39064 bp, 51 predicted proteins | sample 48720423_MG_FD_161655 | JGI IMG/M metagenome (GOLD analysis project Ga0190329, IMG submission 161655) | Hydrothermal vent sediment bacterial communities from Southern Trench, Guaymas Basin, Mexico - 4872-04-2-3_MG | ecosystem: Environmental > Aquatic > Marine > Hydrothermal vents > Sediment ... | reverse complement strand
AGGATATGGACTAAAAGGAAAGACACTTGGAATAATAGGTCTTGGAAGAATAGGACAAGCGGTTGCAAAAAGGGCCAAAGGATTTGGGATGAGGGTTCTTTATTATTCAAGAACCCGTAAAACTGAAGCAGAAAAAGAAATTGGTGCAGATTATGTGGACTTTGAAACTCTCCTCAAAAAAAGCGATTTTATAAGTATTCACGTTCCTCTCACAAAGAAAACCTATCACATGATAGGGGAAAAAGAACTCCAGCTTATGAAGCCCAATGCAATACTTGTCAATACGGCAAGAGGAGCGATAGTTGATACCAAAGCTTTAGTCAAAGCATTAAAAGAAGGCTGGATTGCTGGAGCAGGCTTGGATGTATTTGAAGAAGAACCGTATTATAACAGAGAACTTTTCAGCCTAAAAAATGTAGTTTTAGCACCCCATATAGGGAGTGCAACCCACGAAGCTCGAGAAGGTATGGCGAGATTGGTTGCAGAGAATCTGATTGCATTTGCTAGGGGAGAAATCCCACCAAATCTCATCAATATGGAAGTTATAAAGATCAGAAAACCAGGGTTTGAATGAAGTTCTTTGCATCCTCACACATATAGGCATTGTTAAAGTAAACATAGCTTTCTTTTTTATTCCAATCTTTTACTTTCTTTGCTATCCCTTGCAACTCCTCTTGGCTGTATTTATGCTTGTAAATTATCCTTCCCTTTTCATAAGTACCATGAAGACGGTAATAATTGATCTCCCCAACGTGAAGGGGTTCTCTTACCAAAGGGTCTGTAACGTCAATGAGATTAAACTCTCTAACAAATTCTTTTATCCCTTTTTCACTCCATCCTCTTAGTTCTACTGCAATTTCAAAATCACATCTCTCTATTTGTGTAAAAAACTTCTCAGCATTGTTAAAACTTTCCTCACTTTCTTTGAATCTCTTGGGAAGCTGGATTAAAACAAACTTTGCTCCTAATATCTTTGCTTCGTGGAGAGTGATTTCCCAATATTTGAACACCTCTTGAGTAGGCTTTAAAAAGCCAACCTCTTTAGAAGGTGAAATATTACTCCTTCGCCATGTTGGGCTAGTGGATGGGTGAGTAATACCTTGAAAAGCTTTAATTGAGAATATAAAATCTTCTGGGGATTCATCTCTCCATTTTTGTAGAGTTTTATCTTGGAGAACTCTATAAAAACTCTGTTGGACTTCCACACTCTTAAAATCTTGAAAGTATTTCTTTCTTGCTTCACAAAACCCACATGTACCCACAACTATCATGATAAATAATAAAGTAAAAGAGGTTAAAGACCTTTCTCCTTAGCTTCAGGTGGTTCTTCTATTAAATTGTCACTATATTTGTCATAGTCTGCTAGTAGGAAGTCCTCACTTATCGAAAGAGCCTTTACTGGTTTTTCCTCTCCCGGAAACTTCTTACCGGGGCAAACATCCACACACAAAGCGCAGAACATGCATCTTGAAACGTAATGCCTTATTTTCCTGAGCTCAGGTATCCACTCCATAGCGTCTGCTGGACAAACAGTAATACAGAACCTGCATCCGATGCATCTCTCAGGATCATAATGAATCTTCCCTCTAAACTCCTCGGGAATTGGAACTGGAGGATATATCTGCACTTCTCCCTTCTGCACCTTCTCAATAAGTGCAGTAACATTTACAGGGGCGTGTTTTACAGGGAAAGGGTTGGTGAAAGGCTTTTGAAGCGCCTGTTTTATCATAAGAAACATTGCTTTTGTTGGCATTTCACATCACCTCCACCCATATTAAGAGCAACCCAAGCAAGCCTATTATGTTCACGTAAACCCAGAACAACCTTGAAGCTTGTTCAATTCTGAATCTCGCAAAAGATGTTCTAACCAAAGTCACTGCAGATACATAAAATAGTAGTACTTTGAAGAGGAACCAAAGTGCTTCAACTATGTAAAGCGTTGCTCCTGAGAGATTTAGGCCAAACAAGTAACTTAATGTGAATGGTATGAATAGTACTACTTCTATGGCCATCATTGCAAAGCCTCTTACTGCATCTGAAAGGTAGAACAAAGCCAGGTTTCTTCCACTGTATTCTGCAAGCATACCTTCAGCTATTTCTGTTTCTGCTTCTGCTATATCAAAGGGAAGTTTTGCAAGTTCTGCTGGCGTTACTAGGAGGAAGGCTATTAAAAGCAAAAAGACTCCTATACCCCCTAATGGGCCTACAATAGTCCATACTGGTGTTGAAGCTATAGTGCTCAATGAAAAGCTCTTGTATATTAAGGCAAATCCAGTTATTACTATTGCAAAAGGCATCTCATAACTCATCATTAAGACCATTTCTCTCTGTGCTCCAACTGAGGAAAAAGGACTCCCTGAGGCAAACCCACCGATTGCCATTGCAAGAGCCTGAAGTGTTAAGAGGTAGAGTATTACCACTAAATCTCCATAACCTTCCAAGGGTGCCTTAATGATACCAAACGGAATATAAAGGAGGAGTGTCATTGAAGATGCTAATGCTAATATCGGCATTGCATTGAAAATCCACTTTACAGCATTCGCTGGAACTATGGTCTCTTTAAGGAGTAGCTTCCCAACATCCCAGAAAGGCTGTCTTATTGGTGGTCCTATTCTAGATGTCATTCTGGCAGAAACTCTCCTATCGATACCTTTGTAAACTAGTCCAAGAAATACTCCAATGATAGGCATTCCTACTGCATAAAAGATAGTTTCAGGGGTCATTTCCTCACCTCCAGCTCTTTTTCTAGTGCTCTTGTTTTTTCAACAGCTTTCCTGTGAAGGATGGAATAATCCAGTATTTTGCCTGTTGAATCTTTTACAACCGCTACTCTATCATTACAGCACATACATGGATCAATGTATGCTACCACAACTGGGATATCTGCTACTTCAGCTCCTAAGAGACAATACCCCCAGCTGTTAATATTGTTGTAACTTGGTGCTATAACCTTCCAAACTGACGGTCCATCTCTAGTTCCATCATATTTAAGGTAGTGTACAACCTCCCCTCTGGGAGCTTCATGAGCACCTATGGCCTCTCCTGCCGTTTTCTTAATCTTGTTCAAAAGAGCAATGTAGTTGGGAATAGCTAGGATTCTCCCTTCAGGAAGATTGTCGATACAGTATTCTATTATATCAAGACTCTGCTCTATTTCGTAGATTCTAACCATAGTAGCGTCATAAGCGTCTCCTCTAACTTCACCCACAATATCCTGGGGCACTACTGCTTTTACGTCCATATCAGCATAAGCATCGAAAGGAATATCTTGTCTGATATCCATCCTCAACCCAGCAGCCCTCGCTGTTGGGCCCACGAGATTTAATTTAAGAGCCATGTCCTTTGGAACCTGTGCTACCCCTCTAGTCCTCGCTTTATAAACTGGATCAGATAGGAAAACTTCTTTCATATGCTCAGTGAACTCCCAATAGTATGTTATCATATCCCTCAAGGCCTTTATATGGCTCTCTTTTAGATCTCTCCTTACTCCACCTATCATGTACATAGCGTAATTTATCCTGTTTCCGGTGATGAGCTCTAAGACATCTAGAACTTTTTCTCTTCCCTTCCATGTCCAAAAGAGCAGAGAGTCAAAGCCAATTTCGTGAGCTATAACTCCAATCCAAAGAATGTGTGAGTGTATCCTTTCAAGTTCTGCTATTATGGGTCTTATGTATTGGGCTCTAGGAGGAGCCTCAATTCCAAGGGCTTTTTCACTCCCTATTACAAATGCATAGGGGTGAGAAATTGAGCATATTCCGCATATTCTCTCTGAGAGATAGAGGGTTTGTATTGCATTTCTCTTCATACCCATGTATTCTATTCCTCTGTGAGCAAAGCCTCTCTTTACATCAACTTTGACTATTTTTTCTCCTTCAACTTCTGCTTCAACCCTAATCGGCTCCTTTAAGGCAGGATGAATTGGACCAATAGGAACATAATAGGTTGTTTTAGCCACTTTGCTCACCCCGCTCTTCTCTTATATTTTTAACGCTTTTGTGAGTGTGTTTAATCATGTCATCAACACCATATTCATCTCTTCTCCAAGGGTACTTTCCTTCCGGCCAGTCGTCTGGCAAGAAAAGATGTCTCTTGTTTTTGAGACCATCAAATTCAATGCCCAACATTTCTCTGATTTCCCTTTCATTGGTTTCAGCTCCCAGCATAAGATCTGTGATTGTTGGTAAAACAAGTTCGTTCTTTGGAAGATCAAATTTTATAACTATGCTCACCTCACCCCAAGGATGCTCGTGGAAAAGTCCAAATGAATAAATCATTTGTATAACTTCTCCAATATCCTCACCTGTTATAAAGTGTAAATGAGGATAGTCTATCTCAAATATTGTCTTAACTGCCTTCTTGAAGGCATTCTTATCTATCTCCATCCAAACCTCTTTGTAGGTTCTAGGCCTTTTGACTCCCATCTTATATTCTCTGAACTCATAGTTTAGTATAGCATCCCCAAGCTCCTCTTTTAATCTATCAAAGATCCCCTCAGCAGTTAATGTCATCCTTCCTTCCCCTCCAATTGTTTTTCAAGTTTTTCAAGTTTAAGCCACGCTTTCACAACTGCATCCACTATGGCCTCTGGTCTAGGGGGACACCCTGGAACATAGACATCTACTGGGATTATTTCATCTATCGGACCAACTATATTGTATGAGTCATAGAAAACCCCTCCACTAGTGCCACAATTTCCTACCGCTATAACTGCTTTTGGATCCGGCATTTGTTCGTAAATACGTCTTAACTTGTCAGCAAAGTCTCTAGGGATTGCCCCCGTTACCAAAAGCACGTCAGCATGCCTTGGGCTCCCAACAAGTTTTATTCCAAACCTTTCGGCATCGTATCGCGGAGTTAATGCTGCAATTATCTCGATATCGCATCCATTACATGACCCTCCTGAAGCATGGAAAACCCAAAGAGAGCGCTTAAATGAGGTTAATTTTCCCATGTCACACCCCTCCAATTAGTATAAATGTTACTATGGCCCCAACACCTAGATACCAGAGGATGTAGTCTCTTATATCTCCAGTATGGATAGCTTCAAGGATCTTGTAATAACCTTTTAAGGCCTCTATGAATCCCCAGTAAATATCACCTGCCTTTACTTGGACTTTCTCTTTTGCTGGTTCGATGTTACCACTCAAATAAGGTCTCACTTGATCGCTTTCTTTCTTGTATGAGGGATTACCCCTCGAATAGATCAAGTAGGCTATTAGTCCAAATAACGCTAGGAATATTACCCAGAACAAGGGGTTCCAAAATCCTGATGGAGTAGTTAATGTGAAGCTCATGCCAGACCACCCCAGCTGTGATATTGAGCAAAGTTGATTAAGGCATCAACCGCTGGATAGACAAGTTTATCCAGTACTACGTTTGGAAAGAGACCGAATAGTATACAAAGAGCCGCCAGGATAAGCATTGCCACTATCATTGGCTTAGGCACCTCTCTCTTATTCTCAAACTTTTCTAATGGTGGGCCTAAAAACGCCGATGCAAAGACCTTGACGAATGATGCAAGTGTTAGGACACTAGTAACCATGGCAAATACCGTAAGGAGGGGATTTAGCCTGTATGAAGTTTCATATATCAAAAATTTGCTTGCAAAACCGTTGAATGGGGGTAGACCAGATATTGCTGCCGCTCCGATCATAAAACTTATGGTAGTTATGGGCATTTTTCTCGCTAGTCCTCCCATTTCATTAAGGTTTCTGGTTCCAGTCACATAGAATAACGCTCCAGCTGTCATTAGAAGCAAACTCTTATAGATAATATGGTTTATTATGTGGAAAACTCCTCCTGCCATTGCATCCCTTCCAAATTCCGCCAGTTTGCTGGGATCGTGTAACACCGTCAATCCAACACCCACACCCAATAACATGTACCCTGTCTGAGAAATAGCGTGATAGCTCATTAATCTCTTGACATCTTTTTGTATAAGGGCCATTGTAACTCCAATGAACATTGTAAGCACTCCGAGAATTGACATTATCCACCCTACTCTAGCGAGGTCTATTACAACATTTGCGAATAGGGTGAAGCTTACTCTGAATAGGGCATAAAGACTTGCATATGTCGCTACCAGCAAAGGTGGGTTTATTCCGGCTGGGACTTCCGTATAGGCATCCGGTACCCAGTAATGCATGGGCACTGCACCGCATTTCATTGCAAATGATGCAAACAACAAACCAAGTGCTATCATATCAACCATGTTGAAGGAAACATTTTTTGCTATATATGCAAGATTTAAGTTACCGTATTGACCGTAGAAAATACCTACGGCAAAGAGCACCATTAGAGAAGCCACTGAACTAACCATCAGATATTTAATTCCTGCTTCACTGGCCTCACCACGGTAGTTCCTAAACCCTACTAAGGCCGAACCTGCTATTCCTGCTATTTCAAGGAATACAAAGAGGTTAAACAGATCTCCAGTAAGCACCATGCCCAAAATTCCAGCTTCTAAGAGCATTAACAGTGCATAGTACTTTTCCAAACCTGTATCTTTTTTAACGTGACTATATGAATAGATAGCTCCAACGAAACTCATTAAAGTAGCAGAAATTGCCATAAATGCTCCCATTGCATCTACTTCAAACATAATTCTTATGGGAACAACATAACCGGAAGGCAACACTAATGTTGGTTTGTCTGCACCAAAGACGTACATTATTATTCCGTTAGTAACTACTTCCTTCGTCAGCAGGAGAGAGAGTACTACACTTATACCAGTGATGAAGATAGCCCAGATTGAGACTCCTTTGTAGTGCTTTTTGAAAAGTGGTGCTATAAATGCTCCAAAAAGCGGAAGTGCTACCATCAAAGCGGGCAAGTGTTCAATCATCCTCTCAACCTCCTTACTCTTGTAACATCTAAGGTTCCATAGTGTCTGTAAATGTTAACTGCAAAAGCTAACATCAAAGCAGTTACAGCAACACCGATAACAATGCTCGTTAGAGTCAATGCTTGAGGTGTTGGCAGAACCATTTTCCCCACTGCTTCTTGTGGGGCTTGGGTATATATTGGTGCATAACCTCCCTTTACATATCCCAAAGCCACAATAAACATGTTCACTGCTCCTTCTAAGATCTCCACTCCAATGACCACTTTTATGAGATTTCGCTTAAAGCCAATTGTGTAAAATCCTAGTGCAAGCAAGAGTGCAACCACTATGAAAGGAAAGTTTACAAAGAGACTACCATTCATCTCTCTCCCTCCTTAGGATTAAGAAGAAGATTAGTATGATGCTAGTAAGGCCTGCCAAGACTTTTGTTCCAACAAAGATGTTGAGATATGACAATGTTCCACCTGTATTCAAATATCCTGGGTTTATCCCTTGAGGTGTTGTACCTCCAAAGAGGAATCCACTGTTCGCTATTGCATTCTTTAGGAAAGTGTAACTCATTAGGCCTAAGAGACCAATACCCAAAAACCCAAGAGCACCAAGACTCTCCAGCTGGGTTAATGGAGTTTTTTCAAATAATTCTTGAACTTTATCCCTAACATTGGCCACTATCAGCAATATCAAACCACTTGCAAAGACGGCTCCACCCTGGAAACCACCACCTGGAGTTAAATGTCCATGTAGGATAATATATGATCCAAACACAAGGATTAATGGAGCTAAAAGCCTAGTAGTTGTTTTTATAATTGTAGTTGTCATTTTTCCTTCCCCCCATAATGTCTTAGTGCCATTAGAACTCCAGAAACTGCAGTAAACAGAACTGTGGCTTCTCCCAGAGTATCGAAACCTCTGTAATCAAACACGACACTCGTAACAACGTTGTTAGCTGAAGCTTCCTCCTGAGCGTGTTCTATGAAGTAAGAGTCCATTTCTGCATGTGGGGGCTCTCCAAAAGGTCTTAAACTGATAGCAGCTGCAAACAAGAATAACACAAACGCTAAAAACGCAAAAAGGCCTAATGCTTTCCTCATTCTACCACCTCCTCGTCAGTGGTGTTTCTTATAGCCAACAGGTACATTGCTGTTGTTAGTCCAGCCCCTACACCGGCCTCTGCTATTGCCACATCAGGAGCTTGTAAAACATAGAACTCCACAGAGAGTGCTAAGCTAAAAACTGCCATTGCAATTACTGCCGAGATTAAGTTCTTGAATCTAATGGCTGCTATTGAACTTCCAAGTAAAGCTATAGCAATTAGTACTTGAATAGCCCAGAAAAATGTTTCATTGATCATAATCTCCCCTCCAATTCATCTATTACTGCTCTATGTGGTCTTATGCCTGATTTTCTGGCAGCTCTACCCAATGCATGAGCTCCTACCGGATTTGTTAATACTAGGAATATTACTACTAGTGCAGAATGTATGCCCATTGTAATCCATGCAACGTCATGAGTGAGCCTCCAATTGTATGCTGAATAAATAACTGCAGCAAGAACTATGAATATAGTTCCAAATGTTGTGCACTTTGTAGAAGCATGAATCCTTGTATAAACATCAGGAAATCTCAGAATCCCAATGCTTGCTAGAAGATTAAATGAAACTCCAATTGCGAGTAAGACTAACAATAGCCACTCAATCATGCTAATCCCACCCTCTTCTTTACTAGATATCTGGCTATGTAAAGGGTTGCAATATAACTAAGAACCGCGTAAACTAGAGCAACATCAATCATGATTGCTTGTTTTGTGATAATTCCATAAAGAACCATGGCTCCAGCAGTTGTTGTTGTTAGAGCATCCAATGCCACTGCTCTATCAGGGATTGTTGGTCCAATCAGCATTCTTATCATAGTTAGTGTGGCTGAAATGAAGAGAAGCACCATCGCAACCATAAATATACTTTCAGGTGTCATTCTCCAATCCTCCTTGCCCATTTTGGTAAATATCCACAAAGTTCTTCAGGAGTTGGTTTTTCTTTTCCGGGAGGTACATTAATCCAATGAACATAGAAATTACCCTCTTCATCGATCTCTAGAGTGAATGTTCCCGGTGTTAGAGTTATTGAGTTTGCTAAGAGGGTTCTGCTTTCATCTCTAGTTAGGTTTGGAGAAATTTTGACAATCCCTGGTCTTATCTTACCGGTAATAACTCTATATGCGACGTCGAGGTTTGCTCTTGCCATAGCAAGGAAAAATGGTCCTAAAGCATATATGATGAAAAGCACCCACCTCTTTGGATTAAAGAAATAATCCAGTCTTTCACTCATTATATTCCTCGTAGCATAACCTATTAGCGCTGCTATTACAATACCAGCTATTAGCTCTTCTGGACTCCATAGTAAAACACTGCCCGAACCTGCAGTCAAGACAAGGTACACAATTAACGACCAAAGGAAAGATGTTGTAAAGGACATTTTCTCACCTCAGCTTTAGGTTCTAAACCTTTTTAGGAGCATATTTCAAGTTAATTCCATTATTCGCTTATCCAAATCCTATTAAATATATTTCTTTAACGAAAGGTTAAAAACATGAAATTTGACAAATATAAAAGTAACAAATTTTTACATAAAATGAAACATATTCTAACAACAATGAACTAAATTGATCAGTAAAGTAAGAAATCACAAGAACAATAATCATAAATGTACACAAGTTAAGGACTACATGAAAAAATTAACATAAATAAAAGAAAAAATCACTCTTCGTACTCTTCTATTGCGCTAAACTTACATATTGTAGCACAAATACCACATCCAATACACTTCTCGGGATTAATTTTATGAACTACTCTAGGAGCCCCTTCAATAGCATTTTGAGGGCAGTTTCTTGCACACAAAGTACAACCTTTACACTTTTCTGCAATTATACGATATTTCTTTGTTTTCCCGCTCTTTTGAGCGATCATCTCTTCAATTTCTTCATTTTTGAGCCACCTTAGGTTGTCATCATACTTATCATAAGTAGCCAATAGGAACTCATCACTCATCTCTAAAGCATTTACGGGGCATACATCTACACACTGCTGACAGAAAACACATCTCCCTAACCAAAGCGTTACTTTCTTTATTTCTGGGACGTATTCAAATACTCCCGCCGGGCATACATTCATACACAATTTACACCCGATACACTTGTCAACGTGATATACAAGTTTTCCCCTAAAACCTTCAGGAATGGGAACAGGCTCACTTTTGGGAAACGGGTTTGTAGCTGGGTTTTTAAAGAGGTTTCTTAAAACTACTGAGAGTGTTGGAGGAACTTTCATCCAATCACCCCCAAGATGTCTATCGCTAATAATATTGCCCCTATTATGCTTGCAGGCAGTATTCTGCTCCAGAATAAATTAACAGCTTGAGTCACTCTAAGTCTTCCTGTAATGGCCCTGAATAGACTCATGCTAACAAAGAGTATCACAAAGACTTTTATTGTGTGAAAGACTAAATCCACCAGCATAGCTTCTATACCCCTTATTCCTAAGTATTGACTCAGTCCCCACGGGAAGAACATTGCCACTACTAAACTGGCACTTGCATACTCTTTTAATGAATTGCTTAGTTTAAACAATGCCAAGTGTCTACCACTGTATTCTGCCATAGGGCCTTCTGCAACCTCCGTCTCTGCCTCAGGAATATTGAAATAACCAACTTCAATCTCACTTGCGAGCCAAAAGACAAACACTATTAAAAGAACTAAACTGCCTACAATTGTCAATGGAGTTCCAATTTCCCATATATTGTGCTGGTAAAGTGTCTCAAGGCTAAAAGGTTTTTCTACATCAAGTTTGGCCAAACGCCACAATATTGCAAAGAGCCCAAGCATCATTGGTGCTTCTCTCGAGGCTAGCATAATAACTTCTCTTTGAGCCCCTATTTGAGCATATGGAGAGCCTGAGCTTACTGCGCCAATTACTCTTATGAAAGCTATTAATGCAAGTAGATAGATAAATACAAGTACATCTCCCTTTGTAGCAAGAATTGGACCAAATCCAATCGGAGTGTATGCTAAAAGGGTTATTGATGCAGCTAACGCTAGGATTGGAGAAGCTTCAAACATCTTATTGGAATCCCTTGGGATTATTGATTCTTTACTAACAAGTTTTAAGAAATCATAGAAAGGTTGAAGCAGGGGAGGACCCACCCTTCTTTGCATTCTAGCAACTAATCTTCTGTCTAAACCATCCCATACAAGGGAAACGAAAGAGACGTAAAGATAAATAGCAATTAACCCCACAGTAGTACACAGAACGTTCATAGTCTCACACCTCCACATATACCTCCTACTGGTTCAGGCTTTGCCTTTATATTTGGGTTAATTTCTTTTGTCTTTTCTATTGAGGCTTTGAGCAAATCCTTTTCAGTCAATACCTTCTTTTTGCCTGTTTTTGAGTCTATGATAGCAACTCTATCAGTACAGCTCAAGCATGGGTCAATTGATGCTATTGCTACTGGCACGTCTGCAAGCTGTTCTCCCACCAAAGCTCTCGCAACTGCAAACAAGTTCGGGAAAGTGGGTTCTCTTGCCTTCCATTTTGCAGGTGTATCAGTTCCAGGGTTTGCCCTTATATAGTGAATAGTTTCTCCCCTAGGAGCTTCATATCTGCCAATTCCAGCTCCTTCAGCTCTTTTTAATTTAGTTAATACTACATTGTCCTTAGAAAACGTTTTTATTTTACCCTCAGGCATTTGATCAAAAGCTTTCTCTATGATCTCCATGCTCTGCCAGAGTTCACCAACTCTAACAACCATCCTGTCAAAAACATCCCCCTTAATTACTCCCGTAAACTCCTTTGGAGTTATGGGCTTAATTCCCAACTCTGGGTAAACACCAAGCTGCTCATTATACCTCACATCTTTTTTAATACCGCTCCCCCTTGCTGTTGGCCCTTGGGCACTATACTCAAGTGCAATTCTCTTTGGAATAACCCCTGCATCTCTCAAACGAGCTTCTACTGTAGGATCATAAAGGAAAATTTCTTCTACCTTTGGCATTACTTCCTCGCGGTAATACCTTATCATATCAAGAATCATTCTTTTGTGTTTTTCTTCTATATCTCTTCTAACCCCTCCAATAGTGTTCATAGCATAGTTTACCCTGTTCCCACCAATTGCCTCTAAGATGTCCATTACTCTCTCCCTAGCAAGCCAACTTAGATGGAGAACCGTGTCATATCCTATTGCATGGCCAACTACTCCGAGATTGAGTAGATGTGAGTGGATTCTCTCCAATTCTCCAATAATTGCTCTGATGTATTCTGCCCTTTCAGGCACTTCAATACCCGCCATTTCTTCAACAGCTCTGGTGTAAGTGTGGTTGTGAGAAAAAGAACATATCCCACAAATTCTTTCAACTAAATAAAGCAGTTGGATGTAGTTTCTTCTCATAGCTATCCATTCAAGACCTCTCAAATTATAACCAAGCTTAATATCAACATGTATAATACGCTCGCCGTCAAGGGTTATGATGAACTTCTCTGGCTCCTCCAGTGCTGGGTGAATTGGTCCAATAGGAATTTTAACCCAATATTCAATTCTACTGTTCATTTTGAACCCTCCTTCTTAATTTTGTAGGGATGACCTGCGTTTTTTACCATTTCTGGTGTTATTCCCTTTTCATCCAACCTTAGTGGATAGATTCCCTCTGGAAAATCATCTGGAAGGAAAAGTCTTCTTGGATCTGGTATACCCTCAAATATTATACCAAGAAACTCCTGATTCTCTCTCTCATATGGAACTGAACTTGGAAACACATCCCCCAGAGAGGGTATCTTAGGATCTTCTTTTGGACATGAGGTAATTACTGCAACTGAAAGGCTCGGACCATTTTCACAGAAAAGTTCCAAATGATATGTAGCACTTAAATGATCTCCTCTATCCTCCCCGATTATTATTGAAAACTGGGCATGAGGATCTATTTCTTGGAAATACTTCATAAGTTCCTTAAAGTCATTCCTACTAACCTCGATCCAAATTCTCTCTCGTGGATGAAGAGTTTTAGTTTGTGAAGTGTAAATTTCAACTTCAAATCTCTCTTTAATCCTCTTAATTAATTCCTCTGGAGTCATTCTTTCTCACCTTCTATCTTCTTTATAAACTTCTCTAGGCCCAAGACTACCCCATATAAAACTGCCTCGGGCCTTGGAGGACATCCAGGAATAAAAACATCTACAGGGATATGTCTATCAAGAGGAGCATTCGTGAAGGGACTCTCAAAGAATACACTCCCTCCTGTGGGACAGGCCCCAATAGCAACCACAACTTTGGGATCTGGAGTCTGTTCATAAATCAACTTAACTCTCTCAAGACTTTGGTCAGTTATTGGCCCGGTAACGAGTAAAATGTCTGCATGCCTTGGCGTACCTACCAACTTAACACCGAACCTTTCGGCATCATATCGTGGGGTTAATGCGGCGATTATTTCAATATCACATCCATTACACGAACCGCTGTTAACATGAAATACCCATGGTGACCTTCCAAGATATTTACAAAGCTTTGATATTCTTCTTTCAAGAATTTCCCTCTCGCTCATCTCCTCACCCCCAAATAACCATGGCCCCCAGCACTATCGCTACAGTGATCAGTAGGTAGCTAACATAATCTGTCAATAATCCAGTATGCTCCCTTCTAAATGTCAAGAACATCTTGTTTATTCCTCTAATGAAGCCCCACATGACATGTCTTCCTGTGAAATATCCTTGAAGATGCTCAAATTGAGGGATAACCTTGTCCTGATCTTCACCACTTATATAAATCTTAGACCCATCCCCTTCCTTCCTAGTACCAACGCTTGCCTTCTCAGCCCATTTCATTAGTAAGTAGCTGATTAATAATCCAATGATAAAAGCATAAATGAAGTAAAGGGCATCCCAATAACCAAACACATCACCCACCCCCCATGAACTTTAAAAGTGCCATTATGTATTCCCCATTGAGCTGCTCTAGCATTTTTGCTGTGGGCAGCATTATCTTGTCACTTATTTGCCACGACAAAATGCCCATTACAAGTATAATTATAACTAACACCAGCATTGGAACAATCATTGCATTTCCAGGCTCTTTTACCATTTTAACCTTCTCACTTTCGACGCCTAAGAAGGTAAACAACACCCTTGTGTAAGCTGCCAATGAAAACACAGTGCCGATTACTGCAATCACCGCCAAGATTGGATTATACATTGCAGAACTCTCATATATGAGCCACTTACTTGCAAAACCATTTAATGGGGGAAGTCCTATTATCGCAGCTGCTCCTATGATAAATGAGAGAGTTGTGAACGGCATTCTCCTCGCCAATCCACTAAGTTCATTTAAGTTCTTTGTCCCAACTTGATGAATAACAGCTCCAGCTATGAAAAAGAGCAGACCCTTTATGACAGCATGATTAACTATATGATACACAGCCCCAGTCAAAGCGATTTCTCCTATTTTGTCACCATATGCTACTATACCAATTCCAAATCCGAGAAGAATGTACCCAATTTGACCCACACTCGAAAAAGCAAAAAGTCTTTTCATATCATTCTGAACCACTGCCATTGCATTTCCAATAACCAATGTCAAGCAAGCAAAGAATATTATTATCCATCCAAGAGTGTTCAAATTAAGGGCAGGCATATCAAATGCTTTAAGATAACTATGTAATCCCGGGTTAAAGATTCCAAAGATTATCCTTGCTATAGCATAAACACCGCCTGCCTTTATAACAAGTCCAGAAAGCATTGCTGAAATAGAACTTGGAGCTGCTGGATGAGCATCAGAAAGCCACATATGAACTGGAACTGCACCACTCTTGAATAATAACCCTCCAACCAAAAAAGCAAGAGCTACCTTGCTTATAAGGGTTGGATTTTCAGCTATTTTCATTGCCAAGTAAGCCATCGTAAGTGTTCCATACTGTCCATACAAAAGAGCAATTCCAAGTAGAATAAAAGAACTTGCAAGAGAGCCTACAAACATGTATTTAACTCCTGCTTCAATTCCTTCCCAAGTGTCATTTCTGAATGCCACTAGTGCATAACTGGCTATGCTCATTATCTCAAGGAACACGTAAAAGTTGAAAATGTCTCCAGTAATCACTATACCAAGCATTCCAAGTTCTAAAACGAGTGTTAAGGTATAGTATTTGTCCAAGCCAGTATCATGCTTCATATACTCTAAAGAGTAGAGTATAGCTAGAAAACTAACAAATGTTATTGTTAATGCGAGCAACGCTCCAAATAAGTCTACTTCCCATATGATTCTGATTGGAAACTTGACACCATTCCCAATTGGGTTTGTATCTCCTAAAGTGTAAACGAGTATTTCATTACTCTTCCAGATAGTGTAGAAAACTTTTGCAGCAATTCCCAATGTGAGCCCACTCACTATCACTACCCAGTGTTCTCTAAATTTCCCTCCCAATAAACTAATTACTGGCATAGAAAACGCTCCAAATAATGGGGTTATTATAAGCCATGGAAGGACATTCATCCTCTCAACCTCCTTAGTTTGCTCACGTCTAAGGTTTCATAGTGTTGATAAGCATTAATCGTCAACGCCATTGCGAGGGAAAGTACACAAACCCCAATAACAATGCTAGTAAGTACCAAAGCCTGTGGGATTGGGCCTACCATTGGAGTACCCTTTAAAGTCTCGTATCCTGTATATATTGGAGCTGTTGGAAGGAGACCATTCTCCAAGCGATATCCTAAACTTATGAGTAATAGATGAATCCCCGCATCCACTAAGTTTAATGCCAAGACCAACTTGATGAGGTTCCTTTTGTACAAAAATGCATAGAGTCCCATGAAGATCATGAGGAATGCAGTCACAAACTGGAATGCTATCACTTTTTCCACCTCCTAAACAAAGCAATCGCGAATAACGCACTAACTAATCCGGTATATACTTTCAACCCAACTGCAAGGTTCATTATTGGCAAATAACCTGCTGAAAGAAGGGTTCCGGCTTCACCGTTAAAAACTGGGCCCTTGTGCCACAGTACATTGTAGAAAAATACTACGCCAAGACCAAGCATTCCAGCTGCTAAGAATACCAAGCCACCAATACCTTCCAGCACTGAATAAAAATTCTTATTAATCTTCTCTTTTGCCTCACTGAGCCCAAATGCTACAAGGAAAAGGACTCCAGCTCCTGCTATAGTTGCTCCACCTTGAAATCCTCCACCTGGTGTTATGTGACCATGAGCAATTACATAAGCACCAAATATTCCAATTAAAGGTATAGTGGCCCTTGCCATCGTCTTGACTATAAGTCCCATATCAGAATTCTGGGGCCTCATTTCTCTCCCCTCCATTTCCTAAGTAATGCAACTGCACCTGCTATTGATGTAAAAAGAACAGTGGCCTCTCCTAAAGTGTCGTAGCCTCTGTAATCAAAGACAATATCGGTTACAATATTGGTTCCACCAACTTCTTTAACCCCATGTTCTATGTAATACTGGTCAGTGTACCTATATTCCTCCCAATCTTCCCCTCCTAGACCAAATTTTAAACCATAATTCGGGTTAGCAACTACCAAGAGGACACCCAGAATGAAGATCAACGAAAGTGCCCCAAAAGTCGTTTTCATGGCCCCTCACGCTCCCATCTCTCTGTTTTTGATATCCCATAAACAACTATTGCAGTAACTACTCCCGCCCCTACTGCAGCTTCTGCTATTGCCACATCAGGAGCATGAAGCATGTAAAACTCTAAGCTAAGAAGAAGACTCATAGCAGTAGATGCTAAAGCTGCTGAAAGTAGATCTCTTGTAGTTATCATCCAATAGGAGGAAACCAATATACCAACTAACAAAGCCACCTGAATCATCATGTCAACAGTGAGTACATTCATTGCACCTCACCTCTGGCTCTCAGCTCATATGCATCAATGACAGCTTTGGCAGGCTTGTAGCCACTAAGATGAGCAGCTTTTGCTATTGCATGAGCACCAGTGGGGTTAGTTAACATTAGCGCTATCAGCGCAACTATACTGTGAAGAGCCATTTGAAGGTATTTTGGATTATTTGTTTCTCTTAACTGCCAAATAGAATGTAGAACAACAGCAAATACCACAAATATTGTCCCAAATGTAGTACACTTCGTTGCTCCATGGAGTCTCGTATACACATCTGGAAATCTGTGAAGGGACAAACTTCCCAGTATGTTGAAGGTGATGCTTACGGCAAGGAAAGCATAAATAATAATCTCAATCATTCCAATCCCTCCTGGAGGTATTTAGCAATAATCAAAGTTCCTATATAGCTGAGAAGAGCATAAACTATCGCAATATCAATGTAAATTACTCTATCATAAGCCGCTCCTAGAAGTATCATTCCTGCTACTATGAGGGTATTTAAAGTATCTACCCCAACGACCCTATCTGGAACACTTGGGCCCAGCATCACACGAGCCAATGTTATAAATCCTGCAAGAGCTACCCCTATCATCCCATAAAAGAACTCAGAGAAAATCATTTCCCTAACCTCCTCGCCCATTTTTCAAATGAACCTGCAACAATTTCTGAGGTTTTTGGTTCTTCTTCCGTCACATGTATCCAATGAACATAAAGGGCCTTTTCCTCAGGACACGCATCAATCGTCAACGTACCTGGAGTTAACGTAATTGAATTGCTTAGAATAGTGTATTGGGCATCATTCTCCAAATCCACTGGGACTTTAACTATTCCTGGCTTTATTTTGCCAGTAATAACCCTGTAAGCAACATCAAGATTAGCTTTCACCATTCCCCAGAAAAGGGGGCCTATTGCATACACTACAAAACCAAGCCATCTGACAGGATTTAAGAATCTCGTTGTTTTCTCACCTATGATGTTTCTAGTAGAGAATGCAACAATTGAAGCAAAAATAATCCCTGCTATAAGTTCTTCTGCCCTCCAAAGCATTCCCCTTGTACCTGCAGTAAGTACAAGCCAGAGCACAAACGACCATATGAATGCAATAATGAAACTCATTTTTCCCACCCCAACTTTTAGTTTAAGTCTAAATTCTCACTTATTTTTGTCATTACCAATATATGATCCAATTTTTAGTTTTAAAAGCCTTTTGTAAAGAATTAAATTAACAACAAAGGTATAAAAAACCTTGTTTTTAACTAAAAGTTATGTAGAAAGCTGATTTTTAGTGATATATTAGCCACAGTAATACAGAATTAATAACCCCAATGTTTAATATGGAGCATTAACGTTTATTATCTTTCAAACTGGCCTTCCTCCCCCTTGAATAACAATATTTGAAAAAAGAAAAGTAAGCAGTAATACAAACCTTTATAAACCTAAGAAAAGAACTCAATTTGGCGCTCTTCTCAGAGTGCTGAAAATTTGAAAGGAGATTGTTGAAAATGTATGGAGATAGGTTTGGTGGAAGAAGGTTTGAAGCCCCAGTTAAAGTTGGGGAGAGATACAAGGTGAAAATTGAGAGTATTGGCCAAGGCGGAGATGGAATAGCTAGAATTAAAGGATTTGTAGTATTCGTCCCAAACACAAAGGTTGGAGACGAAGTAGAGATTGTCATTAACAGTGTGAAGAGAAAATTCGCCTTCGCTGAAGTTATTTGATAATATTCAAGTTTTTGATCACTCAAAGATCCAAAGTTTGGACTCTTTTTCTTAATTTTTACTTGTGTTTTTGAAAGATGAATCATTTCGAGCTAGGAAGAACCAAGTTACGAAAGATTTATTTATCAACACTTTGGTTATTTTTATTAGTGATACTCATGGATTACTACCAAGCTATTTTTATTGGAATATTTCAAGGTATTACAGAATGGTTACCAATAAGCAGTTCTGGACAAGTGATGTTGTTGTTCATCAACTTCCTGAAAATCACCCCTGAAGAAGCTTATTCTTACTCCTTACTTTTGCACTTAGGGACTTTAATGGCGCTGTTTTTTAAATTCAGATACGAGCTGGGTAAAATTCTGTTTAAATTCATTTTATTTAGATGGGAAGAAAAAGAAAAGTTCTTGTTCTATTCTACATTGTTCACAGCCTTAATAGGTTTTCCTCTTTATAAAGCATTTAAAATGCTTGCATCTTCATTTAATGCTGAGGCAATAAACGGGATAATTGGTGTAGCCCTCATTTTGACTGGGATAATTTTAAAGAAAACTCGAGAGACCCCATTGGAAAGGCTTGAAAAGGGCCTTAAAAAAGAAAAAGATGAAGTCACGATATTTGATGCAATAGTTGCCGGAATTGCTCAGGGGATTTCAGTTGTTCCTGGAATATCCAGATCTGGAATGACAATAGGAAGTCTGCTACTTTTGGGGATAAAGCAGGAAAAAGCTGTAGAATTTAGTTTTTTAATGGCGGTACCAGCTATTCTTGGAGCATTGTTCTTGGAATTCCCTGAAGTTTCAAGGAGTTCTGAAGACATATCTCTGCCTTTAATATCAATATTCAGTGCATTTATTGCAAGTTTGCTTATGATTGACGTTATGCTAAAAATTGCCAAACGCCTTAACTTTTCCAAATTTTGCATATTCTTTGGCTTTATAGCATTAATAGCCTCTATCTTGGGGGTGTTAGTGTGAAAGGCGTCATACTTGCCGCAGGCAAAGGAGAAAGACTAAAACCCCTCACAGATGATAGACCAAAAGTAATGCTAAAAGTTGCCAATAAGGCAATAATAGACTATGTACTTGAAAATCTTTACCCATTTGTGGATGAATTCATAATAATTGTACGATACCAAAAAGAGAAACTGATGGAGTACTTAGGAGATGAGTACAAAGGAAAGCCAGTAACTTATGTGGAACAAGTGGAGGGAGAAGGAACAGCTAAAGCCATATACTCCGCAATTGAATACATAGAAGATAAGGAATTTTTAGCAGTCAACGGAGACATATACTTTGAACGAGATGGGATAAAAGGCCTATTACAAGCCTTTAGAAAAAGTAATGCAGATGCTGCCTTACTTGTAAAAGAATTCAAAGATCTGAGTCACTTTGGCATGATCAAAGTTGAAGGAGACTTTGTAGAAGAAGTAAAAGAAAAACCAGGAGCAGTTCCAGGATACGCAAACCTAGGAGCTTATCTCTTCAAGCCGGAAGTTTTTAAATTCATAGAAAACACTTCTCAAAGCCAACGAGGCGAATATGAAATAACAGATACAATAAACCTCATGATCAAAGAAGGAAAAAAAGTCACCTATGCAGTTTATAAAGGCTATTGGAACGATATTGGAAGGCCCTGGAACCTTTTAGAGCTAAATGAATACATCCTCAAAAATCACCTCCGACACAGCATAAAGGGCATTGTGGAAGAAGGAGCCACCATTCTTCCTCCCGTAGAAATTGGAGAGGGAACAGTTGTTAGGAGCGGAGTATACATCATAGGGCCCGTAAAAATTGGAAAGAACTCAAAAATAGGCCCAAATTGCTTTATAAGGCCCTACACAAGCATTGGAGACAAATGCCACATTGGGAATGCAGTCGAAATTAAGAACTCAATAATAATGGATCACAGCAATACACCTCATCTAAACTACGTAGGGGATTCTATCATAGGAGAAAACAGCAATCTAGGAGCTGGAACAATCACCGCCAATTTACGACATGACAATAAAAATATAAAGGTTGAGATAAAAGGTAAACTCGAAGATAGCGGAAGAAGAAAACTCGGAGCAATAATAGGCCACAATGTAAAGACTGGAATAAACGTCACAATATACCCCGGTAGGAAAATAGGAAGCAATTCCTTCATTGGTCCGGGAGTGATAGTTGATAAGAATGTCTCTTCCAGCGTCTTGATAATCGCCAAGCAAGAAAAAGAGATAATCGAAAGGGGATGAGAATGTGGATTATTCCTTTTAATTTTATATCACGGTGGTTACTCTTTCTCGCCGTAGCTTATAAAACAATTAAAACCCGAGAAAAAAGATGGGGATTAATAGCCACGGCTCTCTTTATACATGCCCTTGACGTGGAGAGCTACATCTTAACGCCTCTCGGTATTTTTATTAAACCGGAGGCATATGACGTCATGTCTGTAATTCCAGCCTTCGTAATATCTGTCCTTCTAATTTGGGGGGTAATCCAGCTGAAGAAGGAGAGAAGCGAGTTCAAAGACGTTGCGATTTTGGGATTATTTGTTGTTGCTGCATATATATGGCTCTTCTTATTGGCAACTGAGCTTTTTGATAGATTTGAGCACTCTTTTACAATTAAAACCTCTTTTCCCGCTTTTGCCTTTGGAATATCTTTGATTTATGCAGGGTATGTCTTGAGAAGTTATATAATATCCAAGAACACACTTGAGGAGCTCTTTCCATGGGGCCTAGGTCTCGTAGGAGGTATCAACCTCACATACCCATTTGCAAGAAATATTGAATGGTTTGCCCCAATGGCATTTCTTGCTGCTGCCTTATTTAGGGTTATGGCTGCGATTGGAGCGTTGAAATTTGTGATATCACCCGCCAAGAGAGCAGTTTTTGAAAAGGTGCCCAAAAAAGAATCGCCAGAAATGAGTGGAGCATTCCTCTTCAAAAACAAGGGAGAATTAAAACAAACTTACCCCGATTTCTTTGAGAAGAACGTTATTATGATAACTCGAGATTTGTCAAAAAACAGAAACACAAATAGTCTTGTGTATTGGGTTACCAAGCTAGAAGAGGACTCTATCAAAAAAGAAGATCATATATACCCCATTTCTCCCACAAAGATGGATATACTCATAGATTTAATAACCAAAAATCTCGAACACGGATACGAAAGTGTTTACATCGATGCCTTTGAATATTTAGTTCTAGAAAATGGGTTTGAAAGTGCAAGTAAATTCTTATTTAGTCTTAAAGACAGGATAATAAGCAAAAACAAACTATTGATATTAATTTTAGATCCAAGAACCCTAACAGAAAAACAAATGGCACTCATTGAAAGAGAGTTTTTAACACTGACCTCCCCACCCTGAAAGGCGAAGATTTCAGAGATAAAACAAAAGCAAGAAAAGTTCAAAAGCCTAAATATTCTATAAATCTTCTAGTATGTTTCACATTTCTTTGTAATTCAATCTTTTGAAGTATTTGCCTTTCTATTGCTCTAATAGCATCATGAACAGCTTGTATTGCTCCCCATGTTTCTCCTGTAGCCATAAATTGGCCTTTATCCGTTACCAACCTCATTCTAGCTTGGTATAAGTGCACTCCTCTGAGTTTTTCTGGGAAACGCCTAATGTTTAGATAGATTATCCCCTCGTTTCCAAGCACTTCTTCATACCTATCCACAAACTTTTTAACATCCCCAATTATTCTTTCTCTGCTGAAGTCACTCAGATATTGGGCATCTCCCCCAAGTTGTAAGTAGAATTTGGCTTTCTTTTCTACCATCCTTGAAATTGGAAGCAGGAGATCTTTTACAGTCAATACTCCCTTCACAACATTCTCTTGGTTTATAATCACAAGACCATCAATATCATATTCTTTCATTAGACTGATGGCTTCTCTAACCATCGTCTCTGGATATACTGTAATTACCCCTTTAATCATCACGTCTCTCAGCTGCATTGAGAATGGAGGTATTTTTTCTCCTGCAACTTCCCCAAATTGACTCCTAAATCTTGGTTTTATAAAACGAATTATCAAGTCATGTAATGTTACAAGGCCTTCTAGTTTACCATTTTCACCCACAATAGGAATTCTGGAAATTGCATAATCCCTCATTGTTGCAAGGGCTTTTGCCACAGTGTCTGAAGGTCCAAGGGTAACAACGTCTTTTGTCATGAAATCTTCAACTTTTTTCTTCCCGAATTCTTCTTTAGCAATCCTTTCCAGAAGGGTTATATCACTTATTACACCCAAAATTGTTTTTTTATCCTTTCCAACAGGAAGTGAACGCAAATCAGTCTCAAACATAAGTTTGGCTACAATGCTTAGGTCCTCGTCTAATTCCAAAATCGGGGCGGTTTTATAAACATCCTTAACCTTAGCTTTGGTTGGGTCCCACTTCAAGTGGGAGCGAATTATCAAATCCTGGGTTAGTACGCCCTTGTATATCTTCCCATCAAAAACTACAATTAAGTCTGGGTCTTCCTTCTCAAAAATTCCAATCGCCTCAGAAAGAGGGGCGTTTATGTCTATTTTTGCAAATTTTTCTGTCATAACTTCCTGGACAGAAATCCCGACCATTCTTGACACCTCCTTCAATTATATATTGGTTTTTATTCCATTTAAACCTTTCCGAGATAGACTTTATTTACACTAAGTTAATAAAGTTTTCAACCCCTTAATATTTCAAATTTATCTCAAATGGATACTTTCTTTTGAAAACTAGGTACAGAGCACATAATCCTCCAAGTGCGTTCATAATACTATCCCTTACTTTGTTCACAGTACTTTCATGAATAAACGAGATCTCGCTCTCACTAAGCTTTTCAGCGACTTCCCATCCAAAACTCAGAAAGAAGAGAATTAAAAACGAATAAAGAACGAGTCTTCTCTTTGTTAAATCTAGATATCCCGCATTCGACATGTTATGGAGGATTTCGGCTGTAATGACCCAAACAATCATGCCTCCAAGAAAATGGCTCACCATGTCTGCGTTTCTCCACTCTTTATGAAAAAGGTCAATTGTAGTGAAAGGAACGTTTACGAGTGAAACATGCGCCGCTATGAATATCCCTAAGAGCGCCATTGCTTTTCTATTGTAAAGGGGGGCTAAAAAAGACCTGAGTTTGTAAGGGGGATTGGGAAAATACTTCTCAGCCATATCGGGGATGTAAAGGCCCATTAACGCTACAAAAGTTCGATATATATGATCAACCCTTTGATAGAGGAGAGCTGTTACAAGTCCAAGGAAAACAATGAACCTGCTTATATTGAGCACTGTCTTGGATTCTATAGAGATCACCAAAATAGCAATATGAGAATGTCCCATTTAAAGGTTTTGAAGAAAATTAAAAAGAAATTAACTAGGGGAACCTTTAGTTGCAAAAGGGCACTTTTTAAACATTTGGGATTCTTTTTAGGGTTCGAGAGCTTTCTATTTATTTTGGCATTATTTACACCAGGAGAATCCGCCGTGACAACTCCTCTTGGAATAATAACCTATGAAGGCATTCAAAGGTTTTCCCTCTTACTTGGGAAAGCATTTCTTTCTTCTTCTGCTGTTGTTGTAGTCTCAAATTCTTTGGGATTTCCATACATATTAGCCGAGATGGAAACCCTTCACTTTCTCCGGATACTGGTGCTAACTCTTGCATTCACCTATCGGTATCTTGAGCTTTTTGAAGAAGAGGCTCTTCGGATGAAAAGGGCACTAAACTCCAGAACATTCAACATTGGAAAAATAGAGTACTACAGAAAGCTGGGGGCACTCATAGGGGAAACATTTGCCAGAGCATACATCCGGAGTATAAGAATACACTGGGCAATGCTCTCCAGAGGTTTTGGAGAATTTCCCAAAGTAACCGAAGAAAAGAGAGTTGAACCCCTAGTTCTAACCTTAATTGCATTGGGGGTGACGTTGCTTTGATAGAACTTGTGAACATCCATTTTTCATACAACAATCGAGAAGTGCTGAGGGATATTTCACTTAAAATAAATGATGGAGAAGTATTTGGAATCCTAGGCCCAAACGGGGCAGGAAAATCAACCTTGATACTGCACCTAAACGGAATACTGAAACCTAAAACAGGGAAGATTATTGTAAACGCTATAGAGGTTAACAAAAAGCCAAAGGAAGCTAAAAAAGCTTAAAAAAGTTTTAAGGTGAGTTTTATTGCTGCTTTCATTTTTCTCCAAAATCCTTATAATGTATCACTGCAAATGAGTAACGAAGTCTTGGCACTCACGGGGTGATGATATGGAGACCGTTGTTAATCAGATAAAATCAAAACTCCCGGAAAATTTAGAAGGGCTTTTGGATCTAGGATATAATTACTGGTGGAACTGGAATAGAAGGGCCACAAAACTTTGGGAAAAAATAAATCCTGAACATTGGAGAGAATATAAGAATCCCATCAAACTTCTCCTTGATACTCCTGAGGAGAGACTAAAGGAACTTTCAAAAGATGATGATTTCATAAATCTGTACGAGCTTGTTATTGATCAGTTTAGACACTATATGGAATCCGAAAGCACTTGGTTCTCAACGAATTGGCCCAAATGGGAAGAACCTGTTATATATCTGTGCATGGAATACGGAATAAGTAAAAGTCTTCCCATATACTCTGGTGGACTTGGAATACTCGCAGGAGATCATGTGAAAACTGCAAGCGACTTAGGACTTCCTTTTATAGGTGTTGGTCTTCTTTACAAGCATGGATACTTTAAACAACAAATAGATAAAAATGGAAACCAGATAGAGGTATTTCCGGAGTATGACCCTCATGAAATGCCAATAAAACCCTTAACAACAGAAAAAGGGAAACCAATTCTCATAGAAGTTCCAATAGAAGATAGAATAGTCTATGCGAGAGCTTTTGAAGTTAATGTTGGTAGGGTAAAACTTTATCTTCTTGACACAGACGTTCCTGAAAACTCTCCAGATGACAGGACGATTTGTGACTATCTCTACAATGCCGAAATTGATAAGCGAATAAAGCAAGAAATTCTCCTTGGTATTGGTGGGATGAGGCTCTTGAGGGCATTAGGGATTGAATCAGCAGTGATCCATCTAAACGAAGGCCATCCCGCCTTTGCAAACTTCCAAAGAATAGCATGGTATATGGAAGAAGGTTTGAACTTCTTAGAGGCTCTAACTATTGTAAGAGCAACTACTATTTTTACAACTCATACGCCGGTACCAGCTGGCCACGATAGATTTCCCATAGTAGAAGTGGAAAAAAGATTGGCTAAATTCCTTGAAGGAATTCCAAAAGAAGAATTTCTTAACCTAGGTCGTGAAGGTGAAGAATTTAATATGACTCTTCTTTCGATAAGAACTTCAAGCTACGTGAATGCCGTAAGCAAACTGCACACTGCCGTCACCAAAGAAATGTGGAAAGAGCTCTGGAAAGGTGTTCCTCCTGATGAAATGCCTGTAGATGGCATTACAAATGGAGTTCATACAAAAACATGGCTACATAACGAAATAAAGAAGCTCATTGATAGATATATTGGAAGAGTTTGGAGAGATTATGCTGAGTTGGAGGGGCTTTGGTATGGCGTAGAGAGAATTCCCAATGAAGAACTATGGGAAGCCCACCTAAAGGCAAAAAGAGAGCTCATAGACCTCATCAAAAGAAATATGAGAGAAAGGAACAAGAGACTTGGCATTGAAGAGCCTATACCAGAAATAAATGAAAATGCATTGTTAATTGGCTTTGCAAGACGTTTTGCAACATACAAACGCGCAACAATGATCTTCAATAATTTAGAACGACTCAAAAAAATAGCAAACAATCCAGAAAGGCCAGTATATATCATTTTTGGAGGAAAAGCGCATCCAATGGATACTTCAGGTAAAGAATTCCTAAAAAGGACCTATGAAGTTTCCCAAATGCCAGAGTTTAAAGGCAAAATCATAATATTCGAGAATTATGATATGGGTTCAGCTAGGGCCATGGTATCGGGAGTGGATGTATGGCTCAATACTCCCCGACGACCTTTAGAAGCTAGCGGAACAAGTGGAATGAAGGCGGGCCTTAATGGTGTCCTTAACCTAAGTGTTTACGATGGCTGGTGGGTTGAAGGATATAACGGCAAGAATGGCTGGATTGTAGGAGAGGAGAGCATTGAACCAGAAACTGAGGGAGATGACATAACTGATGCAGAAAGTCTGTATGAATTACTCGAAAATGAGGTTATTCCCACATATTACGAAAATAGACAAAGATGGATTTACATGATGAAAGAGAGCATAAAGAGTATTGCACCACGCTTTAGCACACACAGAATGCTTAAAGAGTATGTGAACAAGTTCTACTCAAAGGCTTTAACTAATGCCGTTCTCCTACAAAGAGACAAATTCAATGCAACTAGAGAGATAGCCGCATGGAAAGCAAAGGTACTTAATTCATGGAGCAAAGTCAATATAGAAAGGATTGTCACTCATGACGCCATTGCTACTGAAATAATAGTAGACCTAGATGAACTCGCTCCTGAAGATGTAAAAGTTGAAATCTACTATGGTGTTAAAGCAGAGGGATATGCTATAGAAAAGCCGTATATAATAGAACTCAAACGTCCTCAACACCTAGGAGATACAAAATGGCTCTACAGATACAAAGGGAATGCTCTCAAGAACCTTGGAAATCCATGCTGGCACTATGCAGTGAGGGTTTATCCATACCACGATAAATTGCCCCATAAATTCTTGCTTGGTCTTGTTAAGTGGAAGGGTTTCTTTGACTTTTAGCCCTCCAAATCTATTTTTGGAAAATGTTATAAAGCAAAGTTCTTCAATTTAAGGAGGGTTACCATGAGGATAGTATTTGACATAGGTGGATCTGTTCTAGTTCCAGATGAGCCTGATGTAAAGTTCATAGAGGAAATTGCCTACCAACTGACAAAAATCAGCGAAGATCATGAAGTGGCTGTTGTGGTCGGAGGAGGAAGGGTTGCAAGAGAATATATTCAAGCAGCAAAATCTTTCACACCAAACGAAACTTTCAAAGATTATATAGGAATCCACATAACAAGAGCCAATGCCATGCTCTTGATTGCAGCTCTCAGAGAAAAGGCATACCCCTTTGTTGTAAGTGACTTCAGAAAAGCTTGGGAAGTTATGCAGCTCAAAAAGATACCTATAATGGGCGGAACTCACCCAGGACACACCACAGATGCTGTAGCAGCACTGCTGGCAGAATACCTTCAAGCAGATCTCTTAGTAGTTATAACAAACGTTGATGGAGTTTACGACAGCGATCCAAAAAAGAATCCAAATGCAAAAAAGCTGGACAGAATTTCAACTGAAAAACTTGTAGAAATAGCAATGCAAAGTGAAAGCAAAGCTGGAGGAAGTGGAGTCGTTGATGCATTGGCAGCGAAGTTCATTCAAAGAGGAGAGATAAAAACCCTAATTATTGGTAAAGATGATGCAAGAACCCTTTTTGACGCCATAAAAGGAAAACACAAGGGTACATTGATTGAACCTTAATTTCACAATCTTTTTATATTTATTGAGGTTTCTCTTATATGGTGATGTTACAATGAAGATTGTAGTGATTGGTTCTGGAACAGCCGGAAGTAATTTTGCACTCTTTGCAAGAAAGCTTGATAGAAAAGCGGAAATCATTGTAATAGGAAAAGAAAAAACAATGCAGTATTCCCCCTGTGCATTACCATTCGTTTTAAGCGGGAAAATCCCAAAGCTAGGAGATATCGTTGTATTTCCTAACGAATTCTATGAAAAACAGAAAATTCAAATGATGCTTGAAACCGAGGCAAAAACCATAGACAGAAAAAGAAAGGTTATAATCACAGATAAAGATGAAATCCCATACGACAAACTTGTATTAGCTACAGGCTCCAAAGCATTCATTCCACCAATTAAAGGTGTTGAAAAGAAAGGAGTCTTCACATTAAAAGAAATGAGAGACGTGAGAGAAATACAAAAGTACATAAAAGAAAGAAAGCCAAAAAAAGCCGTTGTAATAGGCGCGGGCTTAATAGGGCTTGAAGGAGCCGTTGCATTTAGAGAACTTGGAATGGAAGTTCTCGTTGTTGAACTTCTCGAGCATTTACTTCCAACAATGCTTGACAAGGATATAGCCTCAATAGTACAATCCCATCTAGAGGAGAAGGGAATCCAATTCAGATTTGGAGTTGGGGTGAGCGAGATTATCGGAGATCCAGTAACGGCCGTAAAGATAGGAGAAGAGGAAATTGAATCTGACATAGTCCTCGTGGCAACCGGTGTAAGGGCAAATGTGGATCTTGCAAGAGAAGCTGGATTGGAAATAAAGAGGGGCATTATTGTTGATGAATACCTGAGAACAAGTGATCCCGACATATATGCTATCGGAGACTGTGCTGAAGTCTATGATGCCGTGACTGGAGAGAGAATACTAAGTCAACTAGGTACAACAGCTGTTAGAATGGCAAAAGTAGCCGCTGAGAATGTTTTTAATAAAAACGTGAAGTTTAAGCCAGTGTTTAATACAGCCATAACAGAACTTTTTGATCTGGAGATAGGTACTTTCGGAATAACACAGGAAAGAGCAAGGAAAGAAGGGATTGAAGTGGTAGTGGGCAAATTCAAGGGATCAACTAAGCCAGAGTATTATCCCGGAGGAAAACCAATAACCGTAAAATTAATCTTTAGAAAAGATAATAAAAAGCTAATAGGGGCCCAAATAGTTGGCGGAGAGAGAGTATGGGGAAGGATAATGGCTCTAAGCTTTGCCGCCCAGAAAGAGGCTACAGTTGAAGATATCGCCTATGGAGAAACAGCTTATGCGCCCCCAATAAGTCCGACTATTGATCCAATAACTGTCGCAGCAGAGATGGCACTTAGAAGATTTAAATGACATTTGCTCTTTTTCCTTCTTTTTTGACTCTTTTTTGGTTCTAAAGGACAAGAGTCAAACTTTTTGCCATAATGACAAATAAGGTTGGAAAAGATTTTTATAGATGCTCCCCATTTTAATGCGTTGGTGCACTATGATATTCAGGAGTGAGGGTTTTTGGGAATATAGTTGGTGAACCTTTTCTATCCATGGGTTACTTAGTAGTCCCTAACTCTAATTTCGACATTTCAAAACTGTTTGGAGGTGTAGTTTGTGGTCAGAGAAACTTGGGGAAGTAGAGTAGGTTTTGTTGCAGCATCTATAGGAAGTGCAGTAGGTCTAGGAAACATCTGGATGTTTCCAATGAGAGCCGGCCTTTATGGAGGAGCTGCGTTTTTAGTACCCTATTTGGTATTGCTATTTACAGTAGGGGTTGTAGGACTTACTGTAGAATGGACTTTAGGAAGATCAACCAAAGGAGGCCCAATAGAAGCATTTGCCAAAGCACTACCTGGAGGAAAGTACCTTGGAATACTTGTCAACATAATAATGATAATGATATTTGCCTTTTATTCACTAGTACTTGGATGGATACTTAGATACTTTATCGCAACTCTTACAGGAGAATTAACAAAAGCTAATCCAGGAGCGTTCTTTGATGCTCTTGCCTTTAGTAAAGAGGCACTTCTATGGCAGTTTATAGTAATAGCAATAACCATAGGTATAGTAGCAATGGGAGTTCAAAAGGGAATTGAAAGAGCCAACAAAATCATGATGCCGGCCCTTTTTGTGCTTCTTATCATGTTAACAATAAGAAGCATTACACTTCCCAACGCCTATGAAGGACTCAAATTTTACCTCTTACCTGACTGGAGCAAAATGATGAGCGGAAAAACATGGATGATAGCCCTATCACAGATGTTCTTCTCTCTGAGTGTTTTAGGTACTACAATGGTAGTTTACGGAAGCTACCTGAAGGAGAGTGATGACATTCCTCTATCAGCAATAGCAACAGCTTTCGGAGATACAGCAGTAGCAGTAACAGCGGGCTTCTTAATATTCCCTGCAGTATTCTCCTTTGGAGTCGAACCCACAGCAGGACCAGGACTAGTTTTTGTAACACTCCCCATGGTATTCCAAAAAATGCCTGGCGGGATACTCTTTGGGATGTTGTTCTTCCTCTTGTTGATATTTGCTGGATTGTCCTCAACAGTTTCAATGCTCGAAGTCTACGTTGATTCAGCAATTACAAAGCTCAATATGAGTAGAAAGAATGCCTCGGTCCTCCTAGGTCTGGCGACCTTCATAGTTGGAGCCCCCTCTGCACTAAGTCCCTCCTACTTTGATTGGATTGCAAACATCTCCACTGTTTATATAGGTCCATTAGGAGCCTTAATAGCAGCTTTAGCATTAATAAGACTTGGAATAGAGAAGGCCCATGAAGAACTCAGAAAAGGTGCCTTAATAGAAGTCCCAGAGGCCTGGAAACCTTGGGTAAAATACCTTTACCCAATAGTGATAATAGTCATATATATCTCACAGTTTGTACTGGGGTGATAAAATGGACATAGTCTACCTCATAGCAATATTTGTAGTATTAATAATATACGGTCCCTTGATATGGGCCCTATACAGGCTTTCAAAAGCTTCCACCCCTTAATTTCTTTTTTGGTGAGCCCTATGGCAATAAAAGACGTTAAAAATATGGGAAAAGATTATGGAAAGGATTTACCAAAAGGAGACTACTTAGACTGCGCCCTTGCACATAACCCATTTGGATGCTCTACACTGGTAGTTGAGGAACTCAAAAAACTTAGTTTTCATGATATACACTTATACCCTAATAATGATGAAAAACTCAAAGAAGCTCTTGCAGAATTCTGGAATGTAAAAAATGACCAGATTTTCCTCGGCACAGGCTCTATGGGATGTCTTCAGAAAATTAATAAGCTTCTCACTCCTGGCTCAGTTGTTCTTGGCTACTCTCCTCAGTTCCTTCCTTATATTAACGACGCCCGTTTGAACGGAGCGGTTTACCACTATGTGCCTCTACTGAGGGAGGAAGATTTTACTATAGATGTTTCCAGAATAATCACCCAAATCGATGAGAGAACGACCTTCGTCTACGTGGATAACCCAAACAATCCTACCGGCCAGATTTTAAAGCTAAAGGAGATTGAAGAACTTGCAGAAGAAGCCGGAAGAAAGGGTGCTATTCTAATCGTTGATGAAGCATTTGGAGAGTTTATGGAGAAAAAGAATTCCGCAATAAACCTCGAATATCCAAACGTTGTGGTCACAAGGTCATTCTCAAAGGGCTTTGGGCTGGCTGGCCTGAGAATCGGATACTGTGTGGTAGAGGGCAAGGAGATGAGAGAGTTGCTTTTTAAGGTCGATTTTCCATTCTCGATCACAAACATCTCAATACGAGCCGCTCTAAAGGCGCTTGAGGACACAGAATTTTTGAAGAAGACTATCAAGAAGATCAAAAAGAGCAAGGAGAAAACCATAAGGGAGCTTGGAAGAAGGTTTCATATAGCAAAGACCCACAAAACAACCCCAATCCTCCTGTGCGGTGGTCAAAAAGATACATATGGCTATTTCCTTCAGAAAGGAATTCTCACAGTCCCAGGAAGTGAATTCATGAACCTTGATGATTCGTATGTCAGAATAAGAGTGCCGAACGATGTAGATGAGCTTCTAACAAGAATCAGCAGTGCCTAAATTTTATAACTGCCTCCGTATGAGGAGTATGGAGAAACATATCTACCAGAATTGCATCTTCAATTTTATAAAGCCCTTTCAAGTTCTGATAATCCCTGCTAAACACCAGAGTGTTACACGAAATATAGGTTGTATTTTCTGGTTTTCTCGTCTGAGGATCTGAACACCCTCCTTTTAATACTTTTCGAGGAGAATCGACAGTTACCATATCATAGTTCCTTACTCTCAAAAGCCTCACTCTTCAAAGCAGGATGAGTCACATGCTGCCAGAGGCAACCGCCCCGTCTTCCAAAATGTCTATACCAAGATGAACCACAAACTCGTTGTTGATCACAACCTCCAAGCAGAATTAAATAATGGACAAGGAAGATTATAAAAACCCTGCCGTTGTGAATTTGTTATCTAAGCTTAGTACCCCCCATTCCAGAAAAGTAGACACCTATCATAAAAAAGAAGAGCAACACAAGAGGTTTAATCCTCATTTTTCTCACCTAAAGCTTTCCGAGCAGCATTAATATTCCAAAGAGGATAAACAGCACTCCTGCTCCCTTGTGGATAAGCTCAAAAGGTAAGGCGTCACCTATTTTGTCCCCCAATATTGCCCCGATCAAATTAACGGAAACCAATCCGAAAACTGCTCCCAGAAAGGCCTTTATCCATCCATATTTAGAGGCAAAAGCAATTGTCGCTAGCTGGGTCTTATCTCCCAGTTCCGCAAGAAAAATTGCTACAAACACATAAAGGACTTCTTTCAAAAGACCTCCCTCCTTTAAAAAGATAATTAAAAAATCAAAGCTCTTCAAGAGCTTTTTTCATCCTTGCCATTGCTTCCAATAAGTTCTCTTGGCTTGTAGCATAGCTGATTCTTATGTAACCCTCACCGTTGGGTCCAAAGGCAGTTCCTGGGATAACTACTACTCCAGCCTTATCTAAAAGCCACTCTGCAAACTCCTCACTCTTCATTCCAGTTCCCGTTATGTTTGCGAAAACATAGAATGCACCCTTGGGTTCAAAAGCTTTTATATAAGGCATTTCTTTCAAGTGCTCTAAAACCAATTTTCTCCTCTTCTCGTACTCTTTCCTCATTTCCTCTACAGCCTTCCAGCTTGCTTCTTCTCTAAGCGCGGCCACTCCAGCCACTTGGACAAATGAAGCAACATTTCCAATGATGTAAGCATGAAGCTTTATCATGTCTTTGATGACATCTTCAGGGGCGATTGTAAATCCTAATCTCCATCCAGTCATTGCAAAGGTCTTTGAGAAACTATTCGCCAATATAGTGTTATCTGAAGCATATTTCATCATCGGCACGTGCTTTGCTCCATCATAAAGGAAGTGTTCATACGGTTCATCACTAAGAATGTAAATATTATAATCCTGGGCGATATCTGCCACGGCCTTAGCAACTTCATCATCCAAAGTTGCACCAGTCGGGTTATTCGGGTAGTTTAAGACTATCATTCTAGTTCTCTTTGTGATTAACTCTAGAAGTTCGTCTGGATCTGGCTGAAATTCATTTTCTTCTTTTAATGGCAACCGAACGTACTTTGCTCCAGAAACTTTTGCATCCTCAACATAGCATACAAATGCAGGGTCAGGTATTATGACTTCATCTCCTTCCTCGAGCAAACTTTCAAAGGCAAGATAGGTAGCTTCATAAGCTCCAGCAGTTACAAGAACATTCTGGGGTGGGATTCTCATCCCATAGTGAGTGGCATAGTATTCTGAAATTGCATTTCTTAGCTCTGCAATTCCAGCATTTGGGGTGTAGTGTGTCCATCCCTCATCAAGAGCTCTTTTTGCAGCTTCCTTTATATTTTGGGGTGTATCAAAATCAGGTTCTCCTATTCCAAGTGAAATGACATTTTTCATTTTTGATGCTCTTTCAAAGAGCTCCCTAATCTTTGACCTCTGGATTAGATTTATACGACCTGCAACGAAATACTTATGCTTTTTATAACGCATTATTCATCCCCCCAATAGCACTTATGAATGATGGGGAAATTCTTATAAATTTATCGAGAAACACTCAAAAATGAAGACAAAGTATAGGGATTCTTCAAGACTTAAACAATGAACCCACGATTTGAATAATGTTAAAGAACATCAACCAAAGCAACCTGTTCAAAGGATTCCTTCACTTTTTCTTTCTCACAATTCGTAAACTGGAGTTCCTTTGCGCCAATTTTCAAAAGAACTTCCGCCAAATCCCTCTCAGCATTTTCGCCAAATGCTACTATGAAGTTTTCACCTCTCTTTGCCCCAACCAGATTAATAGCATCCTTTATTTGAAGAGTACCACTGACTCTTAAGAGAATTTCTCCCCTGATAGTTTTGGCTTTGTTTGTACCTCTTTCGAAGGATTTTAATGCCAACACTGTAGCAAATACCACTTGTTCCCAACATTTGACATTCAATATTTGAACGTTATTGGGAAGTATCTCAAAGATTCGAGTAATGTTCCCAACTAAGATTTTTGCAATTGCAATTCTTTTGTTATTGTACATCAATACTCTCATTACATCTCCCCTAAGTGATTTATTCGTTATTTATTAAAGTTTTTGCGTATATAGAAGCATGTAACCACTTAAAATATTTGAGTTTTTCTCTATTTTTTTAAAAATTTTTGGATATTAATAATATGGACATATTAAATCAAAAACAAAAAGTATTTAACTAATTAAAACAACATATTCATTAGCTACGCTCATGTATATGGTGAAACTGCCATGGCCAAAATGAAGATCATTAGTGTACAGCTACCACAAGGACTCATAAATGCCCTTGACGTATTAGTTAGAAGAGGGGTATATCCCAACAGGAGTGAAGCGATTCGAGAAGCTATCAGAGAACTGGTAAAAAGAGAGCTTTATGTCATGGAGTCAGAAGAAAGAGAAATTCCAGAATACGTGGTGAAATAAGAGTGTCGGAGGGATAGGAATGGTGTTTAAAATATTAGAACAAGCCGGTATTGATTTAGATATAAATAATAACGGAAATAAAATTCAGGAAACTCTCAGTGATCTTGATACTTCTAAATCTGTCATTAAAATCGCAATAATCGGCATTGGAGGTTCAGGAAACAATACAATTACCCGACTCTATGAATTGGGCGTTGAGGGAGCAGAGTTAATAGCAATGAATACTGATGCCCAGCACCTAGCCCGGACAAAAGCTCACAGAAGAATATTGCTTGGGAAAAATATAACTCACGGTAAAGGTTCTGGTGGGAACCCGAGAATAGGGTATTTGGCTGCAGAGGCCAGTAGAGATGAAATCGCTGAAGTTGTTAGGGATGTTGATCTCGTATTTCTAACTGCCGGTATGGGTAATGGAACTGGAACTGGAGCTGCCCCTGTAATTGCAAAGATCATAAAAGAAGAAGCAAGAAACGAAGGAAGAATTCAAGAGCCACTCATTGTAAGTGTTGTAACATATCCATTCAAAAATGAAGGCACCAGACGAATTGAGAAAGCAAAAACGGGAATACAGGCATTGCTCAAATACTCTGACACTGTGATAATAATAGAAAATGACAAACTTCTTGAACTTGTACCCAAATTGCCAATATCTGCCGCATTTAGATTCGCAGATGAAATAATAGCTAGGATGGTTAAAGGCATCACAGAAACCATAATGCTTCCATCAATGGTGAATATCGACTTTGCTGATGTTTATAGTGTAATGAAAAATGGTGGAGCAGCCTTAATTGGAATTGGAGAGAGCGACTCCAACAGAAGAGCTGTTGATGCGATAAACAATGCATTGACCAACAAAATGCTTGAAGTGGAGTTTGGAAGTGGTGAATCAGCATTGGTTCATTTCACTGTCGGTCCAGATGTGAGTCTCGGAGAAATAAACGATGCAATGCAAATAGTCTACGAAAAATTAGGGGCAAAATCGGAGATAAAATGGGGTGCAAGAATCGATAAAGAGTTGGGGAAAGTAGTCAGGGCAATGGTTATAATGACGGGAGTTAGATCTCCACACATTCTCAGCAGTGATGTACACGCCCTTAAGGAGGAAGACAACATTATCATATCCAATCCAATCCACAGAAGAATAAACAAAGACTCAGAACTTGAAAATCTCTTTGATAAAGTTTCGGGAGAAAATAGAAACTCTATGAGAAATCCAATGGCTGAGAGGATTTTGGATAGTGCCATAGATTACGACTTAAGTTAAATCTTTACCTCTTTATAATCACTTAAGTTTGGTAAAATCAGATTGGCTTAAATCATCCACAAAATGTTTCCACTATTTTTTGAATTATTTTGCTGGTTTTAGCAACATCACTTTTATATACGTATGGAATTCTTATAACTTCAGCATTAATACCGTTTTTCTTAAGTTCTCCCTTAAGAGCACTTACATCAAAATTTTGATCTGGTCCTAAAGCAATAATGTCTGGATTTAGCTTTTTAACAATCTCAAAACTTATACAATTTGGTTCTCCAATGACGACCTCATCCACCATTTTAAGAGCTTTTAAAACTTCTGCACGCTCATACATAGAGTTTATAGGCCTCCTTCCTTTTCTTTCCTCAACGGTTTTATCATGGGCCACTATTACTATGAGCTCATCTCCAAGCTCTTTTGCTTGTTTCAGAAAATGGATATGCCCTACATGTAATATATCAAAAACCCCTCCTGTAACTACTCTAATTTTCTTTTTCTCACTCATAATGCTGTCAACTCCCAAATTTTATCTTTTGCATGATGTATCACTTTCACCGCTTTTCCTTTTTTCTTTTCTTTCATAGTCTTTCCATCTAATAAAGCTATTCCAATTGCCAATGGCCTGCCATATTTCTCTTCAACAATAAAAACAAAGTCTCCTTCTTTAATTTCTTCGTCTACATTCACTATCCCTGGAGCCATTACATCCGCACCATTTAAGATGTAAGGTACTGCTCCTTGATCCACTACTACTCTACGTTTCCAGGTTCTTAAATCCTCTAGATTAGAGATTTCATAAAGAGCTATGACTAGCGGGAAAATCAAGTTTTCCCGTTTTATAAAACGGGGTTTTTTATTAACAAAGAGTATTTGGGTTTTCTTATCAAATTCACCTATTAGAACCTGATCATTCTTAGATATCAGCTTTTCTGCCACTTCTTTCCCAAAGATTCTCTCCATATCCTTTATTATCCGTCTAACCTCTTTTTTACTCAAAGGGTGTTTTATCTTCATTGTGAACACCTTGAACTTCTACTTCCCTAATTTCCTAATTTCGACTGGTATTTGGTCTCCTTTCAAAACCAATGCTACATGAATAGCACTTTTAACTGCATCAATGCGATTTTCTGCCCAAGTTATAATGATAAGGTCACCATCTTCAAGAGGTAGTTTCTCTAAATCCGCAGCGATTTCAGGAAGTGTTTCTTTAAGAGGCCTGTTATCCTCAGGGAATATAACTTTCCCATTAAAGCAACAGAGAATCATCGCCCCTTTTGCGAAGAACCTAATGGCTTCATCCCTTAGCTCTATACTTTTAAATTTGGGGGGGTCTTTCACGACAATAGCATATGTCAGGGAATCTTCTATTGAACAGACCTCTACAGGCTCTGAAAAGAGGCCTAAAATTGCCTCCACAACCTTAACACCTTTTTCATTTAAGGAATGACCCTTTTGTTGAGATTTAATCAAATTTAAAGCAGCCAATTTCTTTAGAAGGGTCCTAATAGTACCTTCCCCAAGATTTAATTCCTCAGAAATCTGTTTACGACCTTTCGGAGTCTTTAGCAAAAAGAGTGTGACAAGAACATCTTCTATTTCAAACTCTGGATATGCACCTCTTTTCCAGTCCATTCTTTCACCCCTACTTTGGAATGCAGTACGGAAATATAAAAAGTTTAAGGAAGATTAATCCACGAATGCATGACCATTCCATAGCTCCCGAATTTCCCTTGTTGCTTCTGGATAAACTCGCTTGAACATTATTCTCCAATAGCCATTAGGCATTTCCTCAATCTCTTCAATGTGGATTTTTAATCCCAGGCGTTCAAAATGAGAGACCATTTTATATGCTGTTTCTATGTGCTTTACCCTAACTGTAAAGACCTCTGCTATCTCTTCACCACCACTTACATCCCATATACTTTCAACAAAGGGTTCTAAAAGAGCCTTTCCAAGAGCAGTGGCGTACTTCTCAAACTCTGCATCTCTAATTTTTTTCTCTGATAAATAGAATCCTAGCCGCTTAATCCTTTGCATAAAATACCCATGAGGAAGCTCAAAAAAGACTCTAGCACCTATGCGGATATCGTTTATATTCGCATAAGGTGTGACATACTTTATTATCCTCTTCATGTCAAAACTTTTCATCACAATTCCTTCTCTTCGTTGCTCCCTAAGATTTTCTATAAGCTCTCTAAGGCCATTTATTTTAGAAATATCATAAATGCCAAAAATCTCAACACTTGGAATTCCATACTCTTCTGCTATTTTTAGTCTGTCTTTTACAGGAAGGGACCTTCCGGTCCTCTTTTCTTGAATATCAAAAAGAAAGAACTTAATATCTTCCTTTACGTATGGTGGACCCTCAACGAGATAAGGACTTTCTGGACCTGCCATTTCTCCACAAAGCACCAAATTGGGGTAATCTTTAAAGAATTCCATGTTAACGAAGTCTTCAATTCGTTCTGTAGTGAATGGGCATATAAACCCTCCTCTAGTAAAGGCAAACACTCTCCCCTCAATTTGAGCAACCCTGACATTATACCCATCCACTTTTTCCTCAACATAAAAAGGTTTTCTTTTAAATACTCTTTTTATACCATTTTCCAGCTGTACCACCCTCTTTATATGGGGGAATCCAAGTATAATATTATGAAAATCAAAAACCACCGTCCCTCTTCTTAGGTTGGCTACCGAATCCTTAAACCTGAGATACCTAATGCCTTCAAATTCATCTTCAAGTATCCCCCCTTTTCCCTCAAGTATTTCAATTCGCTCTTTGTTGATTCCGAGATCAAGAAGAAGGCTCTTAAAATATGAACTCACCATTTGTAGCACCAATAAATAATACTCTTTCGTATAATTTATAGTTTTT
>Ga0190329_1000029_pt1 | contig 39255 bp, 35 predicted proteins | sample 48720423_MG_FD_161655 | JGI IMG/M metagenome (GOLD analysis project Ga0190329, IMG submission 161655) | Hydrothermal vent sediment bacterial communities from Southern Trench, Guaymas Basin, Mexico - 4872-04-2-3_MG | ecosystem: Environmental > Aquatic > Marine > Hydrothermal vents > Sediment ... | reverse complement strand
CGGCAGGACGAACTCCCACCAGTCGCGGCCTATCATCTCGGCCGCAGCGTAGCCCAGGAGATTCGCCAGGGCGGGATTGACAAAGGTAATCACCCCGCGGGTGTCGGTGAAGACAATTCCCTCGGTGATGTTTTGGGCGATGGTTTCGGCGGAATCCTCCGGGAGAATCGTCATCCCGTCACGATACGGCCGGTGGTTGCGATGGTGGAACATTCTGCCAACCTTGAGCGTGGTCTTTTTTTACGCCGTTTAGGCACTGACATCGGCCAGGGCCCGGCAGCCCGGCCTGACAACTGGCAAAGGGTCACCCGTTCTCGGGAGAAGCTTTCCTCAGGGGCAGCACCGATCCTTCCTCGGGCGGCAGTGGCCTGAACGACGGCTCCTCCGGCCGCATCTCGGCCAGCTCGTTGAGAGCGGCGCGGATCTCCCCGGCCCCCTCGGTGGCGACGTGGCGGACGCACTCGAAGTCCCGGCGCGCCGCGCCCAAGGAGAACCGCCCTCCGGTGCGTCGAATGAAATCGACCGCCAGGGGCTGCACCGCCTGCCAGGTGTCGCGCCGGGTCTGGCTGTCCAGGGAAACCAGTTGATCCAGCGAGGCAAGGGTCTTCCGCTGGAATCGTTTGAACAACAGTCGGTGCAGCCCGGCGCCCCAGGCGGCCGCTGTCAAGAGGGCCGCCGTGCCGCCCACCGTCCCGGCCAGCACGGGATCACCGGCCAGCGGGACGCCGAAAACGGTCAAGAGTCCCACAACGAGCGCCCCGACGGAGACACCGCAAACCAGGGCCCGCACCAGGCTCCGGAGCCGGAAAGCCCGCAGCCGGCGGCGGTACTCCACCAGGGCATTGAGCAGCAACGCCAGGCGATCGGCATGGGTCTCGATGAAGGCCGCCAGATGATCGAGGCGATAGCGCGGGGCCTCCTGGATGGCCCGCCGCAACTCCTCGCGCTGGTTTTCCAGGTACTGCAGGTAGGGGCGGCGGCGGACAGGGCCATCGCCCGCCTCTTCGGCGGCCCGGGGCGAGTAGGTGAGCCGGATGGGGGGAATGTCCTTGCGGCCGGTCATCTGGGAGAGGTTCCAGCACAAGGTGCCGTAGACCCGCAGCAGGTCGTTGAGCGAGGCGCAGGCGTCGATGCGGTTGAGCACGAAGAGAATCCGGTCCTCGAAGGTGTGCGCCGGCAAGGTTTCGCGCAAGCTGCTGTAGACTTCGCGCACCGTGCCGGGGTTGTGCGGATCGAAGAGCATCAGCACCAGGTCGGCAATGTGGGCCAGGTCGCCGATGACCTCTTGGTAGTTGTAGCCGCGGTCCCTTTCGGCGACGCTGTCGAGCATGCCGGGAGTGTCGATGAGCGCCATCTGCTTGAGAAAGGGGGAGTTGACCTTCTTGAGGCGAAAATGGGCCGCGAAGCGCTGGCCGTGGCGCTTGAGATTTTCAAAGGGATATTCGGGATCGTTGAGCAGAAACCGCCCGTCGCGCTCCTCGGTGACGCGCACCGGCCCGGGGACTTCATCGTAGGTGATGACGGTGAAGCAGTCGTCGGTGGGCGCCTGGCCGGTGGCCTGGATCGGCACGCCGAGCAGTTCGTTGATCAGGGTGGATTTGCCCGAGGAATAGTTGCCCAAAAACAGCACCTGGGGCCGCCACTTGATGTTGGCCTCCAGGGGCGCCTCGCTGTAGCCGTAACGCAGGGCTACCGGCGAGAGCCGCTGCTGGACCAGATCAAGCATCTCGTGGCGCAGCGCTGTGATATCGTTGTCGCGGTACATGCCTCGGTCTCCGTTGAATTTTTTCACAGCCACGGCCGCTGTTACGCTATCAGAGCCCCCCGCCAGGGTCAACAGCTATGCGGCCGGCTTGACGCTGGCGGAGCGCTCGGGTACAAAATGGGGCCACGGGCCCATGCAAATCTCCTGCGACGACATCGCGCTATCGCTGGCCGGCGCCGAAAGGCCGGTTTTCACCGCTCTGAGCTTCACCCTGAAAGGGCCGGGATTCCATGCGCTTTTCGGTCCTTCCGGGGTCGGCAAGACCACCCTGGCCCGTCTGCTCATCGGCCATGTGCGCCCCGACGCCGGCCGGGTAAGCATCGACGACGGCTGCCTGCGGCGCCTTTACGCATACAACCTCGAACGCCTGCCCGGCTGGTCGAGCGTGGGACGGCACCTGGAGAAAATCACCCCTGCCCAGCACCGGGCACGCTGCGCCGAGTTGGCGGCGGAATTCGGCATCGAGCCGGTGCTGGGACAACGCTTCGCCCGGCTGTCTCTCGGCCAGAAAAACCGCGTCAACCTGATCCGCTACCTCGTCCAGGACTTCGACCTGCTCATCATGGATGAAAGCCTCGCCAACGTCGACGAGCGGACGCGGGAACAGATCATCGTAAAAATCAAGGCCCTTTTCCCGGACCGCTTTTTTTTGTACATCTCTCACAACGTCATCGAGGTGGCGCGTTTTTGCCGGCAGGTACTGGTGCTCCGTGGCGCCCACCGCCGCCCCCAGGCGGTGACGGTGCCGGGGCTCGACGGCCGGGGCGGGGCGACGGTTTCCCCGGAGATGGAAAAGGCCATGCTGGCGATCATGAACGCCGTTTGAAGCCGGAAGCGATGCTCGCACGTCGGACCTACCAGTTTCTCATCGTCTATGCCGCCGGCCTGGCGCTGCTGCTCGGGCTCAAGTACCTGGCCGGATTGTCCGACTACGTCATCCCCGGCCCTTTGCTGGTCTGGCAGACTTTCCGGGACGTCTACGGCCGCTACGCCGCCGATACCCTGAACACCCTCTCGGTGGCGGTTCTCGGCCAGATCGTCTCCATCTGCCTGGCCACGGCCATCGGCATTCTCGGCCGGCAGACCACCTGGTTCGGTAACTTCGTCAAGGTGGCGGCCTACAACGTGCAGGCCTACCCCATCGTGGCCCTGGCGCCCATCATCTTCATCCTCTTGGGGGACGGTTTCATCACCCGCCTGGTGATCGCCGCCATGATCTGCTATTTCCCCCTGCTGCTGGTGGTGCTGGGGGTCATGAGCGAGCCGGTGGTGGAAATCGAGCACTTCTACCGGATCACCGGGCGGATGCGCTGGCAGTTGGAAGTCAAGATCCGGGCCTTCGAAAACCTGCACAAGCTCACCACGGTGGTGGCCGGCAGCGCCACCCTGGCCATGGCCGGCACCATCGTGGCCGAATTCATCGCCGCCAACGCCGGCATCGGCTACAGCATCCGCATCGCTTTATACCAGAGCGACCTGGGCAAGATCCTCGTCGCCCTCTTTCATATCGGCATCTCCCTGTCCGTCTACCAGGCCCTGCTCGAGTGGGCCGGGGCCCGGGTGCAACGCCGCTGGGAGGCCGCCGGAGGAGACGTCGCGTCGTGAGTTATAAGCCGCCCTGCCAAGAACCCGCATCCTGTGCACAACCGTTTCGCCGCCGCGGATGGCTCTTGCCGATGCTGCTGGCCTGCCTCATCGCGGCCGCCCCGGCGGACGCCGCCGACCCGGTGACCTACCGGCTCAAGTGGCTGTGCAACAGCAGCACGGTGGGAGACCTCTACGCCGACGTGCACGGCTTTTTCGCCGCCGCGGGGCTGGCGGTGGAGGTGCGGGCGGGCGGCCCGGAACGCGACGCCATCAAGGAGCTGGAGCTGGGCCAGGCCCAGTTCGGGGTGGCGTCGGCCGACCAGGTGATCCGGGCCGCCGCCAAGGGATCGCCGGTGGTGGTCATCGCCCAGATCTTCCAGGTCAACCCCCTGCAATGGATCTACCGGGCCAGCCGCCCTCCCATCGACGACCTGGCGGATCTCGAGGGCCTGACCATCGGCGTCACCTACGGCGGCAACGACGAGACCATCATGCGCACCCTGCTGGCCAAGGCCGGCCTGGACGACAGGGACGTGACGCTGATGAGCGTGCGCTACGATTTCACCCCGTTTTACCGCGGCCGCGCCGACCTGTGGCCCATCTACCGCAACAGCCAGGGGATCGTCATCGCAGACCGGATGACCCGCGCCGGCGAACCGGTACGCTTCTTCAATCCGGCCGACTTCGGCGTGCGCTACGTGGCCAACTCGGTGGTCACCCACCAGCGCCTGCTCGAAACCCGACCCGACCTGGTACGTCGTTTCCGTCAGGCCCTGCTCCAGGGATGGCAGGCGGCCCTGGACGAACGCAACGAGGCGCAGGCCCTGGAGACCATCGCCCGTTTCGACCCCGACACGCCGCCGGATCTCCTGGCCCGCCAGCTGCGGGTCACCCGGGAGCTGGTGCGCCCAACGGCCGGTTTTGCCATCGGACGCATCGACGTGAAAGCCTGGCGCCAGAGCGAGGCGATCATGCGCGGCCAAGGGCTGATCCCCGAGCCGGTGGACGTGCTCGCCCGCCTCCACGGACCGGAGGAGCCATGACGGCGCCGGACCGCTACGCCTGTTTTGCCGAACTGTGCCGGCACGAACAGGAAGGCACGGATTTCGTCATCCTGACCAAGGCGTCCGCCGCTTCGCTCCTGGTCATGGCGCCCCACGGCGGGGGCATCGAACCGGGGACGGTGGACCTGGCCCATGCCATCGCCGGCGACGACCACGCCTTTTACGCCTTCAAGGGGATCAAGGCCTCGGGCAACGCGGCGCTGCACATCACCAGCAACCGCTTTGACGAGCCCAGGGCCCTGCGCATGGCCCGCCGGGCCGAGTGGGTACTCACCATCCACGGCTGCCGTGAGCCGGGTGCTGTGATCTTCGTGGGCGGGCGCGACGGGAACCGGCGCCAGGCCATCGGCCGGGCCCTCCAGGAAGCCGGCTTCGACGCCCGGGAGAGCGAGCGCCCGGGGCTGCGCGGCATCAATCCCAACAACATCTGCAACCGCGGCTACAGCGGTCGCGGCGTCCAGCTCGAGCTCAGCGACGGCCTGCGCCGACAGATGTTCGACCATCTGCGTCGGCGCACCGGCCGCCGCAAGACGGAAGTCTTCTACCGCTTCGTGTCCGTGGTGCGGGACGCACTGGCGGCAATGTCCCCCCGGCCGTTGCCCACGGCGGCACCCGGCGCCCAAGCCGCCTCCTGGCGCATCGCCTCGGATCCACGCGACCGGCTCAAGGCACTGGCCATTCGGGCCATCGTTTTCATGGAAGAACAGGCCGTGGCCTTCGCCGAGGAATTCGACGCCGGCGACGACGAGGCGCTGCACCTGCTGGGGGAAATCGCCGGCGAACCGGCTGCCTGCGGGCGGCTGCGCTTCGACGACGGGTGGGCCAAGCTGGAACGCATCGCCGTGCGCCGTGTCTACCGGGGGCGCGGCCTGGCCCACCGGCTGATCGACCGGATGCTGGCCGAGGCGGCCAGGCGCGGGTACCCTCGCTGCCGCCTCCACGCCCAGGCGCACCTGGTGGACCTTTACCGCAGGCACGGTTTCATTCCCTGCGGAGACGTGTTCTACGAGGCCGGCATCCCCCACCGCCTCATGACCCGGGATAAGGCGACGCAAGGAGCCCAATCCCGAATCTGAAATCCGAAATTTGAGATCGATGGTCCCCGCATACCTCCAGGCCGCCGCCGACGGTCGCCTCCAGCGCCAGGCGGCCCTGGCCAAGCAAGCCTTGGCCGAGTGCCGTCTCTGTCCCCGCGACTGCGGCGCCCGCCGCCTGGCCGGCGAAACCGGATTCTGCCGCACCGGGGCAGCGGCCGTGGTGGCCAGCTACGGGCCCCACTTCGGAGAAGAGCGCCCCCTGGTGGGCCGCGGCGGCTCGGGAACGATCTTTTTCGCCCACTGCAACCTGCGCTGCACCTTCTGCCAGAACTACGAGATCAGCCACCTGGGCCAGGGGGACCCGGCAACGGCGGACCAGCTGGCCGCCATCATGCTCGCCCTCCAGGCCATGGGCTGCGCCAACATCAACTTTGTCACCCCCTCCCACGTGGTGCCCCAGATCCTCGAGGCCCTTTGCCTGGCCGCGGCCGACGGGCTGCGCCTGCCGCTGGTCTTCAACACGAGCGCCTACGACCGGGTGGAAACGCTCCGGCTGCTGGACGGGGTGGTGGACGTGTACCTGCCCGATTTCAAGTTCTGGGATGCGCCCATCGCCGCCGAGACCTGCCAGGCGCCCGACTACCGCCAAACGGCCTGCGCCGCCATCCGGGAGATGCACCGGCAGGTGGGCGACCTGGTGGTGAACGCCGACGGCCTGGCCGCCCGGGGGCTGCTGGTGCGTCACCTGGTGCTGCCCGAACGCCTCGCCGGCACGGAGGAAATCATGCAGTGGCTCGCCGCCGAGATCTCGCCGCGCACCTATGTCAACGTTATGGCCCAATACCGGCCCTGCGGCACCGCCAGCCGTCACCCGGCCCTGTCGCGCCGGGTGACGGCCGCCGAGAGCGCCGCGGCCGTAGAGGCTGCCCGCCGCGCCGGTCTCCAGCGCCTCGACGAGGGGTGGCGCCGCTGGCGTCTCTGAGACGGCGGCCAGGGTCGGCAAGGGGGAAAACTTGCTTTGAAGCGGGATCCGGCGGCCGCCCATCGACCCGGGGATGGCGCGGGGAGGCCGCCGGCGGCATGCGGCTGCGGGTTCAGGGGGAGACCTTTAAGCGGTCTCCGGGACGAATGGGGTCGCCAGCCTTGAGGTTGTTGAGCTGGCACAGTTTTTCCACGCTGAGGTTTTCCCGGCGACCGATGCTGTAGAGCGTGTCCCCGGGCTTGACCGTGTAAATGCTCGCCTTGGCCGTGGCCCTGGCCCTGGGCCTGGGTCTGGGGGCCGCGGCGGCGAACTTGGCCTTGCTTTCCAATGCGGCCACGCGTTGGCTCAGGGCCGTCTCGGTGCGGTCCAACCGCCGCATCAGGGCGTCGATCTGACGCTGAAGCCCCTCGGCGTCGGTATCCGCCTCCGTCGGCGCTGACGGCGCCATGGTTTCCAGGCGCTGTTCGAGCTGGGCGATACGGCTTTCGAGGCGCGCAAGCTGCTCGCCGTAGGTCGGTGACGACTCGCCGCCCATGCGCCATACCCCCACCAGGAGCACCACCGCCGCCAGGATGGCCACCGGGATCAACGGGCGGCGCAGGATGCCGGCAACGGAAAACCCTCCGGCCCCTTCCCGCAGCACCGAGTATCCGGGGGCTTCCACATCGATGCGGCCGGTGGCGTCCTCATCTTCCGCTTGGCGTTCGCGATCCTTCCACTCCATGGTTTTTCTCCTTGTCATCGCTCCGGCGCCGGCGTTTTCTGGTGCCTCGTCCAACCTTGCCGGCGGCCCGGAATTTCGGAATTTCCGGTGTCATGTCCTTCAACTTAAATAAAAACGCCTTCGTCTTCAAGCCTTTTGGCCGCAGCCCTTTGACAGGCAATGATCGGTTGGGTATGGGTAGCAGCCGAGTACCGGTTTCGCGAAAACGATCCGCCGCCACTGCAACCTCAACCCCGGGAGCCTTCCATGCTGACCGATCTTCAACGCCAACGCTACGCCGACGTGCTGTGGTGGGGACTGAAAACCGCCCGCCAGGGCCGCTTCCGCAAGGGGGACGTGATCTCGCTGCGCTTCGGCCTGCCCGCCCTGCCCCTGGCCGAGGTCGTCTTCGACCGCCTCCTCGACCTGGGCTTCAACCCGGTGGTGCGCCCCCTGCTCAACGCCGCCATGGAGCGCAGCTTCTACCAGCGCGCCGACAACCGTCAACTCGTCTTCATGCCCCCCGGCGAACCGGAGTTGTATGGCCGACTCAACGGGAGCATCTTCATCCATGCCCCCGAATCGCTCACCCACCTGCGCGAGGCCGATCCCCGGCGCATCGGCCGGGCCAGCGTGGCACGCAAACCGCTCAAAGAAATCCTGGACCGGCGGGAGCAGGCCGGCGAGTTCGGCTGGACCCTGTGCGCCTGGCCCACCGCCGACCTGGCCGCCAAGGCCGACATGCCGGAGGCGGACTACAGCCGGCAGATCGTGCGGGCCTGCTTTCTCGACCGCCGCGACCCGGTGGCCCGCTGGCAGGAGATCCACCGGGCAGCCGCGTCCATCAAGCGCTGGCTCACCAGCCTGCCCGTCAAAACGCTGCACATCGCCTCGGCCCACACCGACCTGGAGGTCAGGCCGGGGGAAAACCGCCGCTGGCTCGGGGTCAGCGGCCACAACATCCCCAGCTTCGAGATCTTCGTTTCGCCGGACTGGCGCGGTACCCGCGGCGTCTACTACGCTGACCAGCCCGCGTACCGCAGCGGCAACATCGTCTCCGGGGTGCGCCTGAGCTTCGCCCGCGGGCGGGTGGTGGAGGCCACCGCCGAACAGGGCGAAGCGTTCCTGCGCGCCCAGTTGGCCATGGATCCCGGCGCCTGCCGCATCGGCGAGTTTTCCCTCACCGACCGGCGCTTTTCCAGGATCAACCGTTTCATGGCCAACACCCTCTTCGACGAAAACTTCGGCGGCCGCCACGGCAACTGCCACATCGCCGTCGGCGCCGCCTACCTGGACGCCTACGACGGAAATCCCGCCGACCTGGATGCCGCCCGGCGCAAGGCCCTGGGCTTCAACGACTCGGCCCTGCACTGGGACCTGGTCAACACCGAGGCCAAGCGCGTCAGCGCCCGGCTCAAGGACGGCCGCACCGTGGTGATCTACGAAAACGGGCGCTTCGCCCGCTGACGGTCGGACGCCGCCAAGGGCGGAGCGCTGTTTCGCGTTCCACGACGCAGCGGCGCTCAGGCCTTGCCGATATCCTCGGGGCTAAGGGCGGCCAGGTAGTCGGCCCACTTCTTCCCCTCCTCGGTCTGGTCGACCGCCTCGGCCTCGGAGATGTCGTGCTTGGATTTTTCGATCACCTGGTCGTCGATGAAGATCGGTGCCTCGAATCGCAGGGCCAGGGCGATGGCGTCGCTGGGCCGGGCATCCATGTCGAACTCACCGCCATGCTCGCTGGAAAAGTAGAGCCGGGCGTAGTAGGTGTTGTCCCGGATGTCGCAGATCTCCACCCGCGCCACCCGCACTTGCATCTGCCGCAGGAAATTCTTGAACAGATCATGGGTCATGGGCCGGTCGAAGGCCACTTCCTTGAGCACCGATGCGATGGACGTGGCCTCCAGCAGCCCGATCCAGATCGGCACCACATGCTCGTCGGTCTCGGTCTTGAGGATGATGATGGGGGTATTGGAGGCCGGGTCCATGGCCATCCCGGCGATATTGGCTTTATGCAGCATGGCACGCTTCTCCTTTCAAGCCGGCTGGGTCTGGCGCCCAGACCCCCAACAGGCTGTGGGCAAAGGCCGCCTCGATGCGCACCCGGTGCAGCTGCCCCGCTTCGGGCGACGGAGCATCGGCAGACGAAGGCAGGCTGAAATTGACAACCTTGTTGCTTGAGGTGCGGCCGGTCCACTGGACTCGATCGTCGTCCCCCGGGCGTCCGGGATCAGATCGCTTGCTGGCGCCCTCCACCAGCACTTCCACCGTGCGGCCCACCAGCGCCTGGTGCCGCGCCAGGGCGGCGGCGTTTTGCAGCTCGTTGAGCGCGTCGAGACGCCGGCGCTTGACCGCCATGGGCACCTTGGGGGTAAAGCGGCTCGCCGGTGTTCCCGGCCGGTCGGAGTAGTGAAAAGCGAACAGCCCGTCGAAGCCCACCGCTTGCACCAGGTCCAGGGTCTGGTTGAAATCCTCTTCCGTCTCGCCGGGAAACCCCACGATGATGTCCGAGGTGATGGCGATCTGGGGCCGCACCGCCCGCAGCCGCGCCACCAGGTCCAGGTAGGTCTGCCGGCCGTAGCGCCGGTTCATCCGTGCCAGGATCCGGTCGCTGCCCGACTGCACCGGCAGGTGGATGTGGTCGCAGAGCTTGTCCAAGCGGGCAAAAGCGTCGATAAGCGCCGGCGACAGGTCCTTGGGATGGGATGTGGTGAACCGGATCCGCGCCAGGCCCTCCACCGCGGCGACGCGGGTGAGCAGTTCGGCGAAGCTGCACAGCCCCTCCTTGTTACCGTAGCTGTTGACGTTCTGGCCCAGCAGGGTCACCTCGCGGGCGCCGGCGGCCACCAGGACCTCCACCTCGGCCACGATGCGCCCGGGATCCCGGCTCATCTCGCGCCCCCGGGCGTAGGGGACCACGCAGTAAGTGCAAAAATTGTCACAGCCCTGCATGATGGTGACAAACCGGCTCACCGTCGGCTGCAACACCGCATGCCGCGGTCCGTCGATCTCCATGACGCCGTCGCCGTCGCCCACGTCGCTCAACGGCCCCTCGCCGGCCTCCAGGCGCCGCACCAGCCCCGGCAGCCGCTCGATGGCGCGGGTGCCGAACACCAGGTCGACATACGGGGCCCGCCGCTGGATCCGCCGGCCGGCCAGCTGGGCCACGCACCCCCCCACGGCGAGGCGCATTTCCGGCCGCCGCCGCTTGATGCCCGCCAGCCGCCCCAGCAGGCTGTAGACCTTCTGCTCGGCCTTCTCCCGGATGGCGCAGGTGTTGACGATGGCCAGATCCGCCGCCTCGGGATCCGCCACGGGTCGATAGCCCATGGCCATCAGGGCATTGGCCATCAGGTCGGCGTCGTAGACGTTCATCTGGCAGCCGATGGTATGAATGTGAAACGTCCTGTCAAACATCGCTTCCTCTGGCTTCGACATCGTCTGGCGGCAAGGCCTCGAGGGGCATCTCGCGCCCGAGATGGTCCATCAAATCCCTTATCAACGACAGGTTTCCCGGTGCAACGCACAGCCGCACCACTCCCCCGGCGCTATCGAGGGTGGTCAAGACCGCCGCGCCGTCATAGCCTTCCAGGATGAATCGCAAATAGGCGATCTCGCGGCGCTCGACCCGGTAGTGGCAGATCGTTGTTTGCATACAAATAACAAGTGCCCTCGGGCGGCCTGGCACCGTCGGGCACCGAATGCTTTTATTATAGTGCCCAAGCGGCCTTTTGCAACGGGAAAAAACCTCGCCCCCGGCCCGCTCCCCCCGGATTTGGCTTTGCCTCCTTGGGGGCATTTGCGCTATAGGGCCGGCATGCATTCCGCCTGGCGCATCCAACCCTGCGACGAGGCGGCCGCCGGCCGCCTCGCCGCCGCCCTGTCCCTGCCGCTGGAGTTGGCCCGCATCCTGGTCCAGCGGGGCATCGGCGACGCCGAAACGGCCCGGGCCTTCCTCGACCCCGCCCTGGACCAGCTGCCGCTGCCGGAATCCCTCGACGGCCTGACGCCGGCGGCCGCCCGGCTGGCCGAGGCCGTGACTGCCGGCCAGCGAATCCTGGTCTTCGGCGACTACGATGCCGACGGGGTCACCGCCACGGCCCTGCTGACCGATTTTCTCCAGGAGGCCGGCGCATCGGTCACCGCCTACATCCCCGACCGCCACCAGGAGGGCTACGGCCTGCAGCCCCGGCACATCGTCGATCCGGCCGAGGCCGCCGGATGCCGGCTCATCGTCACCGTGGACTGCGGCGCCGCCAGCCACGCCGCCGTGGCCGAAGCCCGCCGTCGCGGCATCGACGTCGTGGTCACCGACCACCATCTTCCCCATGCCGATGAACTCCCGGCCGTCGCAGTGGTCAACCCCCGGCAGGGCCTCCCCGACGCGCCCCTGGCCCCCCTGGCCGGGGTGGGGGTGGCCTTCTACCTGGCCGCCGGCCTCAGGGCGCATCTGCGGCGCCTGGACTGGTGGAACCGGCGCCCGGAGCCGAACCTGCGCCAGGCCTGCGACCTGGTGGCCCTCGGCACGGTGGCGGACATGGTCCCCCTGGTGGGGGTCAACCGGGTGCTGACCCATGCCGGGCTGGCCGTCTTGCGCGAGGCCCGGCGGCCCGGCCTCGAAGCCCTGATGGCCGTCAGCGCTGTTTCGCCCCCCGACCTCGACAGTCAGGACATCGCCTTTCGCCTCGCGCCCCGGCTCAACGCCGCCGGTCGCCTGGCCCATGCCCGCCTGGCCCTGGACCTGCTGCGCTGTCCCGACCCGGTCCAGGCCCGCCAGCTAGCCCAGCGGCTGGATGACCTGAACCGGCAGCGCCGCTGCCTGGAAGCCGACATCTTCGCTGAAGCCGTGGACCGGCTGAAACGCGAGGGGACCGGGCCGTTACCGCGCATCCTGGTACTCGCCGAGGACAGTTGGCACGAGGGCGTCATCGGCATCGTCGCCGGACGCCTCGCCAGGTGCTATCACCGGCCGGCGGTGGTGCTGACCCGCCGCGGCGACCGGTGGAAGGGGTCGGCCCGCAGCGTCGAGGGGTTGGACATCTGCGCCGTCTTCCGGGCCGCGGCCCAGCACTTGTGCGCCTTCGGCGGCCACCCCATGGCCGCCGGGCTTCAACTCGAGGCCGGACGCCTCGCCGCTTTCAGCCGGGACCTGCAAGCGGCGGTCGACCGGCTGGCGCCCCAGCTCGGCGCGCCGCCGCCGCTGGCCATCGATGGCGAGCTGGACCTGGACCGCATCACCCCGGCCTTTCTCGACGCCCTGGCCGGCCTGGAGCCTTTCGGCAGCGCCAATCCCCGGCCACTTTTTGCCGCCCGCCGCCTGGCGGTGTGCGACTGGCGAACGGTGGGCCGCTCGCACCTGCGCATGACGCTGTGCCAGGCCGACCGGCCCGCCGCCCGCCAGGTGGACGCCATCCGCTTCAACGCCCCGGCGGACAGCCCGCCCGGGCCCTGCCTGCCGCGGGCCGCCTTCCGCCTGGGCTGGAACCGCTTCAACGGCCGGCGCAGCCCCCAGATGATCATCGTGGACCCCTGACCCTTCCGTCCACCGCGCCGTCCGTGGCCAAGCCCTCCGGCCACGGACGGAAAACATCGCCGGGGCATGGTTTTTCCCTTGCATTGGATGCTCCGGCACATTATGATGCGCGCCAAATTTGCCCCTCCGGCCCGTCCCGGCGCGTTTTCCCGCGTTGCGGCGGCCGGATCGGCCGGGCAGGAAAGGGAAGTTTGAATGGCAAAGGTATTTCGCCCCAGTACCCGTGAGTCCTCGATTCTCTCGAAGATTGAATCGTCCAAGGAATACCACCGTCGCAAGGCCCTCGGCGCGATCCGCGACTGTGCCGAGCCCCTGGCCAACGCCGTGGCGATGAAGCTGGTGGAAAACGACCTGGTGGAGACCACCGACAAGAACCAGCTCCAGGAGCAGATCCTCACCAGTCTCGAAACCCTGAGCATAGCCGACGACTTCGACATCGACTACCTCAGCGCCCCCTTTCGCCAGGTGGTGCCCCAGCCTCACGTGGTCAGCCTCTACCTGACGGCTTTCGTCATCGAAAAGCTCATTCACCACAAGGCGGTGGTGGACATCTACGGGTCGGATGAAGAAATCTACGCCTGCATCAACCGGCAGGTGACCAAGTACATCCCCTGACCGATCATGCGCTGCACTTTCAGGCCTCGGCTGGTCAACGGCCTGTTCGAGGACCCGGTCCTGTTCGTCGACTTCGCCCATCAGAGGAGAGCCCTGCTCTTCGACCTGGGCGACATCCACCGCCTGCCCGCCAAGGACCTGCTCAAAATCTCCCACGTTTTTGTCAGCCACACCCACATGGACCATTTCTGCGGCTTCGACCGCCTGCTGCGCGTCTGCCTGGGACGACCGAAACAGCTCTGGCTCTGCGGCCCGCAGGGTTTTCTGGCCAACCTGGCCGGGAAACTCGCCGGCTACAGCTGGGACTTGGCGGCCACCTACAAGGACGCCCTGTGCATCAAGGCGGTAGAAGTGACCCCGAAAACCTGCCGGCGACAGCGCTTCGAGTGCCGCCTGGGGTTTGCTCCGGACCGACCGCCCGATGAAACGCCGTTCGACGGCTGCCTGGTGAGGGAGGCTGATTTTTCAGTGACCGCTGCTGTGCTGCAGCACAGCAGCCCCTGCCTGGGGTTCCGCCTCGACGAGCGGTTTCACGTCAACATTCTCAAGCCGCGGCTCGAGGCCCTGGGGCTGAAGGTGGGCCCATGGATCAACCGCTTCAAGGCGGCCCTGTATACCGAGGCCCCCGCCGACAGCCCGGTGACGGCCGTGGCCGACGACGACCGCCCGCGAACCTTCAGGCTGGCGGAACTGGCCGAGGCCGTCGTGCGGGTCACCGCCGGCCAGCGGATCGCCTACGTCACCGATGCCGCCGACACCGAGGAGAACCGGGAGGCGATTGCCGCATTGGTCCAGGGGGTGGACCGGCTTTACATCGAAACGGCCTTTCTTGCGTGCGATGCCGCCCTGGCCCGTCGCCGCCATCATCTCACCGCGGCCCGGGCCGGCACCCTCGCCGGGCTGGCCGGGGTCAAGGAGCTGCATCCGATGCATTTTTCACCGCGCTACACCGACCGGCCGACACTGCTCGCCGACGAAGCCCGGCAGGCCTTCGCCGCCGCCCGAGGGAATCGGCCGTCGTCAACAGCAAGCGTCGACGCCTCGTAAAGCGCTTGTCCCGGGCCGGTGCCGGATCAAGCGCCCTTTTCCCCGAAAAAAACACCAGAGGGCCCATGACACCCAACGGATTGCAGGAAACTTCCGCCCCCTCCCGACACGTCGCCGCCATCGCCGCTGCGCTTTCCCTGGACGCCTCCCGGGTCCAGGCCGCCGCCGCGCTGCTCGAAGCCGGCGCAAGCGTCCCGTTCATCGCCCGCTACCGCAAGGAAGCCACCGGCAGCCTGGACGAGGTGGCCATCACCGCCATCCGGGACCGGATGGCCCGGCTGGCCGAACTGGACGCCCGCCGCGGCGCCGTCCTCAAGTCCCTCGAGCAAAACGGGCATCTGGACGAGGACCTCGAGGCGAAGGTGGCCGCCGCAGCGACCCTGGCCGAGTTGGAGGACATCTACCTGCCCTACCGCCCCAAGCGGCGCACCCGGGCCGCCATGGCCCGGCAAAAGGGGCTGGCTCCCTTGGCCGAAGCCCTGCTGGCCCAGACCGGCATCGATCCCCGGGAGGCGGCCGCCGCCTTCGTGGATGCCGAAAAAGAGGTGCCCGACGTGGAGGCGGCCCTGGCCGGAGCCCGGGACATCATCGCCGAGACGGTCAACGAGGACGCTGAGGCCCGCTCCCGCATGCGCGCCTACTTTTCCGATCATGCGGTCTTTCGCACCACCGTCATCGCCGGCAAGCAGGCCGATGGCGCCAAGTTCAAGGACTACTTCGACTGGAGCGAGCCGGCCGCCACGGCCCCCTCCCACCGCATCCTGGCCATGCGACGGGGCGAGAAGGAGGAAGTGCTCAACCTGCGCCTCCTTCCGCCGGAGGACGGGGCCATCGGCTTGCTCAGGCGGCTTTTCGTCCGGACGGACGGCGAGGACGGACGGCAGGTGGCCCTGGCGGTGGAGGACGGGTACCGGCGCCTGATGAGCCGGGCCATGGAAACCGAGCTGCGCCTGGCCACCAAGCAGCGGGCCGACGCCGAGGCCATCGCCGTCTTTGCCGAAAACCTGCGCCAGCTGCTCCTGGCGCCGCCCTTGGGGCCGCGGCGGGTAATGGGCGTGGATCCGGGGTTTCGCACCGGCTGCAAGCTCGTCTGCCTCGACCGGCAGGGCAAGCTGCTGCACCACGAAACCCTCTTCATCCACGGATCGGCCGACCAGCGCCAGCGGGCCGCCCGCCGGGCCGAGGCCCTGGTGGCCGAGTTTGCCGTGGAGGCGGTGGCCGTGGGAAACGGCACCGCCGGCAGGGAAACCGAGGCTTTCTTCAGGTCCCTGTCCCTTCCCCCGACGGTGGCCGTGGCCCTGGTCAACGAGAGCGGGGCCTCGATCTACAGCGCCTCGGAAATCGCCCGGGAGGAGTTTCCCGACCTGGATCTCACCGTGCGCGGGGCGGTATCCATCGGCCGGCGCCTGATGGACCCGCTGGCCGAGCTGGTCAAGATAGACCCCAAGTCCATCGGCGTGGGCCAGTACCAGCATGACGTGGACCAGTCCGCCCTCAAGCAGGCCCTGGACGACGTGGTGGTGAGCTGCGTCAACGCCGTGGGGGTGGACGTCAACCGCGCCAGCGCCGCCCTGCTCACCTATGTGTCCGGCCTTGGACCGCGCCTGGCGCACAACATCGTGGCCCACCGGGACGCCCACGGCCCGTTTCAGACCCGGGAGGAACTCAAGAATGTCCCCCGCCTGGGGCCCAAGGCCTTCGAGCAGGCCGCCGGGTTCCTGCGCATCGCCGGCGGCCCCAACATTCTCGATGCCAGCGCCGTCCACCCGGAACGCTATCCCGTGGTGGCTGCCATGGCCGCCGATCTCGGCTGCCAGGTGGCGGACTTGATGGCCGACGCCGCCTTGCGCCGACGAATCGACCTGAACCGCTACGTCACCGACGAGGTGGGCCTGCCGACCCTCAACGACATCCTGGCGGAACTGGCCAAGCCGGGCCGTGATCCGCGCCGGCGCTTCGAGCCCTTCGCCTTCGCCGCCGGGGTGGAAAAAATCGAGGACCTGGCCGTGGGGATGCGCCTGCCGGGGATCGTCACCAACGTGACCCGCTTCGGCGCCTTCGTGGACGTGGGGGTTCATCAGGACGGGCTGGTGCACGTGAGCCAGATGGCCGACCGCTTCGTGCGCGACCCGGCCGAGGTGGTCCAGGTCCAGCAGAAAGTCATGGTGCGGGTGCTGGCGGTGGACCTGGAGCGGCGGCGCATCGCCTTGAGCCTGCGCCGGGGCGCCGAATCTCCTGCCCCGGCCGATCCCGGCGCCCCGCGCCGTCCGGCATCCGGGGGCAAACCGACGGCCAAGCCCCGGCGGCAGCCGTTTCACAACCCTTTTGCCGACGCCCTGAAGCGGCGTCCGTGATCACGGTAACGCCGACGGAGGCCAGAGACCGGAAAATCAAACGCAAGCTCACCGTTTCTGTGACGAGACGGAACCTAAGGAGGCAGCCATGCGTGCCGTGATTCAGCGGGTCACCCAGGCCAGCGTCACCGTGGAGGGCACCGTCGTGGGCGCCATCGGTGCCGGGCTGATGGTGCTGTTGGGCGTGGCCGAGGGGGACACCCCGGCGGACGCCTGCTACCTGGCCGAGAAGATCGTTCACCTGAGGATCTTCGAGGACGAGTCCGGAAAGATGAACCGCAGCCTGCTGGACACCGGCGGGGCCCTGCTGGCCGTCTCCCAGTTCACCCTGCTGGCCGACTGCCGTCGCGGGCGCCGCCCCTCGTTCATCCACGCGGCGCCCCCCGGGCGGGCCGAAGCGCTCTACCTGGATTTCGTGGCGGCGGCAAGGGACCGGGGCGTTCGAGTGGAAACCGGCCGCTTCCAGGCCTTCATGCAGGTGGCCTTGGTGGGTAACGGCCCGGTCACCATCCTGCTCGACAGCCGAGCAGAGAACGGGGAGCGGCCATGATCAGCCGCCTTTGGCGCTTCCTGGTCCCGGCCCTGCTGCTGGCCGCGGCCCCTTTGGCCCGCTCCGCCTCCCTTCCTCCGGACCTGGCGTCGCTATTGGGGCCGCGGGACAGCCTGCTGGTGACCGATGCCGCTGGCCGCCGGCTGATTTCCTGGAACGCCGACAGGCCGCGGATCCCCGCGTCGGTGCTCAAGCTCCTCACCGCCCACGTGGCCCTGACCCACCTGGGCCCGGGCTACCGGTTCACCACGGACTTCTTCCAGGACGAGGAAGGCTGCCTCTACGCCCGCGGCCACGGCGACCCGCTGCTGGTTTCGGAAGTGCTGGCCGATCTGGCCCGGGACCTGGCCCCGCGCTTGGCCCCGGTATCCGAGCTCGTGGTGGACGGCAGCGATTTCGCCCGACCGCTGACCATCCCCGGCGTCTCGGATTCCGCCAACCCCTACGACGCCCCCAACGGCGCCCTGTGCGCCAACTTCAACACCGTCTCGGTCCGCCGGTGCGCCGCCGGCCGCTACGTCAGCGCCGAGCCCCAGACCCCCCTGCTGCCCTTCGCCCGGGCACTGTTGAAGCAACGCCCGCCGGCTGACGGCCGCCTGGTGCTCACCCATGACGGCGGCCAGGCCGCCCTCTACGCCGGGCACCTGCTGGCCCATTTCCTCGCCGAGGCCGGACAACCGGTTGCCGGTACCGTCCGCCGGGGGATGGTCCCGCCGGAGGTCCCCCCGGTGCTGGTGTTCGCCTCTCCCTTCCCCCTCGCCGAGGTGGTCGCCCGGATGCTGGAGCACTCCAACAACTTCATCGCCAACCAGCTGCTCATCGCCGCCGGGGCCAAGGTCCACGGCCTTCCCGGCACCCTGGAAAAGGGGGTGCGCCTGGCTTGCGACCATGCCCGCCGCAACCTGGGATGGGAAAACTTCCAGCTGGTGGAAGGGTCGGGCATCGCACGGCAGAACCGGGTGACCGCCGCCGACCTGGACCGGCTCCTGGCCGCCTTCGCCCCCCACCGGCACCTGCTGCCCAGCCATGGCCGCGCCCGCTACAAAACCGGCACCTTAAGCGGCATCCAGACCCGCGCCGGCTACATCGAGGGCCCCTCCGGCGCCTTGTACCGCTTCGTCGTCCTGATCAACACCCCCGGCCGCCGGGCCGACCCGGTGTTGGCGGCGCTACGGCAACGACTGCCGTGAGCCCTCTACGTTGGGAAATACGGCGTGAATTGGTGGAAATCCCGGATCGGGTCCAAGGGTAACGAACGCTGAAAAATGCCGGGCAGCGCCGGCGCATGCAACGCTGCAACGCGTTCAAAGAACCGGCGGCGGGCCGCTGAGGATGTGGGCGAAGGCGCTGTGGTTGTGAATGGATTCGAAGTTTTCCGCACTGACGGAAAACCAGGTGATGTTGGGGTCGCGCTGCAGCGCGACAGCGATATCGCGAACGATGTCTTCGACAAACTTGGGGTTGTTGTACCCCTTTTCGGTAACGTACTTTTCATCCACGCGCTTGAGCACGGAATACACGTCGCAGGACGCGGCCGCTTCCACCAGGTGAACCATGTCTTCGATCCAGATGAACTTCTTGAAGCGCGCCTGTAGCTTGACCTGGCCCCGCTGGTTGTGGGCCCCCACCTTGCTAATCTCCTTGGAGCAGGGGCATACCGATGAGATGGGCACCATCACTTCCAGCACCAGGTCGGTCTTGTTGTCGTGGTTGCTCGATCCGAGAAACCGGCAGTCGTAGTCCATCAGCCCCGGGGCGCCGCTCACCGGGGCGAGCTTTTCGATGAAGTAGGCAAAGCTCACTTCGATGTGCGCCGACGCCGCGTTGAGATATTCCTTCATCTGGGCCAAAAGCTCGGTGATTTTTTTCAGCGACACTTCCGGCCGAAACAGGTGGAGCATCTCCACGAACCGGCTCATGTGGGTTCCCTTGTAGCGGTCGGGAAGGTCCACGTACATGTTGATGGTGGCCACGGTGTGCTGAAAGCCATTTTGACGATCCAATACCTTGATCGGATAGCGAAGATTCTTGATACCCACCTTGTCGATGGGCAGGTTGCGGTGGTCCCGATCGTTTTGGACGTCTCTCATGGCTTGAGCAGGTACTCCCGTTTGACGTTGTGCAAGGCGTTGAAAATGTTGCCCCGGACCTTGCGGTTGCTGCGGTAGAGGCCGGCGAGGAGGTCGCGGATCTGCCGCCGCCGGGAATTTTCGGCGCTGGGGCAGGGATTGACGATCCGGGGCAGGCCGATCTCGCGGGCCAGGCGGCGCACCGTGGCCGCCGGGGCGTAGGCCAGGGGGCGGATCACGACAAACCTTTGGTCGAAAAAAGATTGGGCCGGCACCATGGTGCTGATTTCACCTGCATAGCAGACATTGATGAAGAAGGTCTCGATGACGTCGTCCTGGTTGTGTCCCAGGGCCATCTTGCGGCAGCCGTCGGCTTCGGCGATTTCAAACAACCGCCGCCGGCGGCGCCGGGCGCAGAAAAAACAGGGATTCTCCAGGTTCTCCGGGCCGTGGGCGCGCACGCCGTCGTCGGTGTGGACCACCTTAAGGGGCAGACCGAGACCTTCGCAAAAGGCGGCGGCGGCCTGGCCGCGGTCGCCGGGGAAGCCCGGATCGATGTACACCGGCAACAGGGTGTAAGACACCGGCGACCATCGCTGGCGTTGGCGCAGCATCCACAGCAGCACCAGGCTGTCGGTGCCGCCGGAAACGGCCACCAGGATACGGTCCCCGGCCTCGATCATGGCGTAATCGCCGATGGCCCTTCCGATGGCGGTGTTGACCGCCCGGTATGCACGGGAAGGCCGCGCCACGCCGGCGTCAGGATTCCTTGGCAGCGTCGACCTTTTCCACCACCTTGCCGGCGGCGATCTCGCGCAGGGCCACCACGATATCCTCGTTCTTGGGCGAGCTGATCAGGTACTCGGACCCCTCGCGGATCTGACGCACCCGCCGCGCCACCATGTTTACCAGCTTGAAGCGGTTGTTCACCCGCTTGAGGCAGTCTTCCACCGTAATGCGTGCCACGTCGTATTCTCCTCGCTCGGCGCTCGGCGCATCGGGCTAAGCGCCGAGCGACAATTAAAGAATCTCCACCAACTCGTAGTAGCGCCTGCCCCCCGGCGCCTCGAGTACCACCTCTTCGCCGGGGCGTTTGCCCATGATGGCGCTGCCCAGGGGCGATGAGATCGAGATGCGTCCGCGCTCGATGTCCGACTCCTCCGGGCCCACCAGCTGGTAGAAGACCCGTTCGCCGGTCTCGACGTTTTCCAGGCTCACCCGGCTGGCAAAACGCACCCGGTCCCGGGGCAGGTCTTGCGAATCGATCACCTCGGCGTTGGCCAGCTTGTAGGCCAGCTCGTTGATGCGGGCCTCGAGAAAGCCTTGTCGATCCTTGGCCGCGGCATACTCGGCGTTTTCCGAAAGATCCCCCTGGCTGCGGGCGTCTTCGATGGCGCGGATGTTCTCCGGCCGCTCAATGGTCTTGAGTCGATCCAACTCTTGTTTGAGGGCCATGTAGCCCTCCTTGGTCATGGGAATCCGTTCCAACGCGACTTCCTTTTCTTGCCCCAAAGGCACCCGCCGCGATTCTGCCGTCGGCTTGCAACGGCGGCCCGGCGGGCAGGTTGCATGGTTATCCACGGGTCAGGTAGCGTCCATCCATAAATGATCTTTTTGCCCCATCTCTGCGTTCTGCTAAAAAAATAATCCTCGGAATATCAACCATATGCCTGCGGTTATTTTTTCGCAGGCCTTGATCTTGAACAAAAATCCTCATTTCTGGATGGACACCAGGTAATCGACGACCCGGTCGCCCACCTCGCTGGTGGTCAGCCCCATGCGTCCCGCGGCCACGTCCTTGATGTCGTTGCGCAGCACCCTCTGCACCGCCTCCTCGATCCAGCCGGCGGCCTGTCGTTCTCCAATGGTTTCAAGCATCAACTGGCCGGCGAGAATCGCCGCCAGCGGATTGATCTTGCCCTGGCCGGTGTACTTGGGGGCCGAACCGCCGATGGGCTCGAACATCGACACGCCGGCCGGATTGATGTTGCCGCCGGCGGCGATCCCCATGCCGCCCTGGATCATGGCCCCCAGGTCGGTGATGATGTCACCGAACATGTTGTCGGTGACGATCACATCGAACCACTCGGGATTTTTGACCATCCACATGCAGATGGCGTCCACGTTGGCGTAGTCGGTGCGGATATCCGGATACTCGGTGGCCACCTCGTCGAACACCCGCTGCCAGAGGTCGAAGGCATAGGTGAGCACGTTGGTCTTGCCACAGAGGGTGAGCTTCTTTTGACGGTTGCGCTGGCGGCAGTAATCGAAGGCAAAGCGGATGCAACGCTCGACCCCCTTGCGGGTGTTAATCGACTCCTGCACGGCCACCTCGTCGGCAGTGCCGCGCTTCAGGCAGCCACCGGCACCGGTGTAAAGCCCCTCGGTGTTTTCCCGCACCACCACGAAGTCGATATCCGCCGGCCCCTTGCCCTTCAACGGGGTGGACACCCCCTCGTAGAGCCGCACCGGCCTCAGGTTGATGTACTGATCCAACTGGAAACGCAGCTCGAGCAGAATCCCCTTTTCCAAGACCCCCGGCTTGACCCGCGGATGCCCGATGGCGCCCAGATAGATGGCATCGGCGCCCGCCAGCTTCGATACCGTGTCCGCGCCAAGCAGCTCGCCGCTGGCCAGGTAGTGTTCGCCGCCAAGGGGAAAATAGTCGTAGTCGAGAAGAAAACCCGCCTTGGCGGCGGCCGCATCCAGCACCTTGACCCCTTCGGCGATCACTTCCGGGCCGGTACCGTCTCCGGGCACCACCGCAATCGAATAACGCTTTGTCATACCATCCCTTCCGTTGTCGGCCGTCCCCGGTACGCCGCCCGGAACTCACCAGGCGGCGATTGAAAGTTCCATCCCGGACCCGGGCCGCCTATCTCAGATAACCCAGGATATGGGTGCCGGCTTGCACCCTGTCGCCCACTTTACACTCCAACCGCGCCTCCGGGGGCAGGAAAACGTCGAGCCGCGAGCCGAAGCAGATCATGCCGTAGCGCTGCCCCCGGTTCACCTCGTGGCCGACGGAAAGGCCGCAGATGATGCGTCGCGCAATGAGGCCGGCGATCTGGACCACCACGATCCGCTCGCCGTCGGCCGACTCCAGAGTAACGGCGTTGCGTTCGTTGACATCAGAAGACTTGTCGAGGTTGGCGGCGATGAATTTTCCCGGGTGGTAGTCCACCCGGGTGACCCGGCCGGCAATGGGCGCCCGGTTCACGTGGACGTTGAACACCGACATGAACACGCTCACCCGAACGCAGGGACCGCCGTACACCGAGCTGTGGGCTTCCGGGCCGGCGGCCACCACCTTGCCATCCGCCGGCGATACCACGGCGCCGGCGGCCTGGGGAACCACCCTGTCCGGGTCCCTGAAGAATCCGGCGATGGCCAGGGTCGCCACCAGCGCCACCACCGCCGGCCAGGCCCAACCGATCAGGGCCAACACCAGAGCGACGAAGGCGGCTGCAGCAATGAGGCCATAACCGGGTCGCGCAATAGGAAAAGCCACCTGACGCGGCGGCTCGGGCCAAACAAACGGTTCCATTAGATTTTCTCCCAACCAGACTCGACGGCCTAAATCTTTAACAATCGGGCTGACTTTTGTCAATGCCGACCCTGCGCCCCCCACGGACGCGCGGCTTGGCGTCGGCGGCCCTCAGGTAGCGCGGCACCAATTCGACCGCCGGCCCGGCCTCCCCAATGCGTTGCAGGGCCAGGCGCCCCACGCTGGCGGCGCGCAGGGCATTGAGCGCCGGCGGCGCCAGGGTGGCACGCTCTGCCAGGGCCGCCTCCAGCGTCTCGCGATGGACCTCGACGCCGGAGCCGATGAGAATGCAGGGGCCCTGGATGCGGCCGGCGGCCGCCTGCGGCGTCAATGCCGCCTCCGGCGCCAACACGGTCGGTTTTCCCGCCTCAACCTTGTAAACGGCACTGTACACCTCGCCGCGCCGGGCGTCGATCAGCGGCGCCACCACGGCGTCGTCGGCCGCCTGGAGGGCCAGGGCCTCCAGCGAGGAAACGGCCACCACCGGAATTCCCGTGGCCAGCGCCAGCCCTTGCACCGTGGCCATTCCCACCCGCAGGCCGGTGAAGCTTCCCGGCCCGCGGGTCACGGCCATCAGGTCCACCTGGGAGAGCTTCAGGCCCGCTTGCGCCAGCACCTCGACCACCAGCGGCATCAGCCTTCGCACCGGGCCGTTGACGGCGCTGCTGGCGCCTTCGGCGACGAGTTCAGCGTCGTCGAGCAGCCCCACGGTGCAGGGACCGGTGGCCGTGTCCAGCGCCAGCACCTTCACTCGGCACTCCGGCCGGCGGCTCTGGTCTTGGCCTTGGCTGCACGCGGCACGGCTTTTCGGCGCCGGGGCGCCGGCTCCGGCGGCAGGAGAGCCACCTCCAGCACCGCGTCCATCTGGCGGACGGGAACGAACTTGATCTTGCGCTTGAGGGAAGCGGGCAGTTCTTCGAGCTCGCGACGGTTCTTCTCCGGCATCAGGATGGTCCGGATCCCGGCCCGCAGGGCCCCGAGGGCCTTTTCCTTCAGCCCGCCGATGGGCAGAACGCGGCCGCGCAGCGTGATCTCTCCGGTCATGGCCACGTCCTTGCGCACCGGCCGCCGGGTCAGGGCCGAAATCAAGGCCACGGCCATGGCCACCCCCGCCGAAGGACCGTCCTTGGGAATGGCGCCGGCCGGCACGTGGATGTGCACGTCGAGGTTGTCCAGGTACGACGCCTTGACCCCTAGTGCGGGCAGGTTGGCGCGGGCATAGCTCAGGGCAGCCCGGGCCGACTCCTGCATCACCTCGCCGATCTGGCCGGTGACCAGCAGCTCCCCCTTGCCCCCGAGCAACGTCGCCTCCACGTAGAGCACCTCACCGCCGACCTGGGTCCAGGCCAGTCCGGTGGACAGGCCCACCTGGCTTTCCTCCTGGTCGAGTTCGGGATAAAAGCGCGGCACACCGAGATACCGTCCCAGGTTGGCGCGGGTGACGGCCGCGGTGCGCTTGTCGCCTTCGGCCCGTCGCCGGGCCACCTTGCGGCACAGGCTCCCCAGCTCGCGCTCAAGGTTCCGCAGCCCCGCCTCCATGGTGTACTCCTCGATGATCTGGTCCAGGGCGCCGTCGCTGATGGTCATCTGGCGCGGCTTGAGGCCGTTTTCCTTCAACTGGCGCGGCAGCAGGTAGCGGCGGGCGATCTTGCGCTTTTCCTCCACCGTGTAGCCGGAGATCTGGATCACCTCCATGCGGTCCAGGAGGGCCGAGGGAATGGTGTCGAGCATGTTGGCTGTCAGGATGAACATCACTTTCGACAGGTCGAAGGGCAGGTTGAGGTAATGGTCCGAGAAGGCATGGTTCTGCTCGGGGTCCAGGGCCTCGAGGAGGGCGGCGGACGGATCGCCGCGAAAATCGGCTCCCAATTTGTCGATTTCGTCCATCATGAACACCGGGTTGGCCTTGCCGGCCTGCTTGAGCCCCTGGATGATGCGACCGGGCAGGGCGCCGATGTAGGTGCGCCGGTGGCCGCGGATCTCGGCCTCGTCGCGAATGCCGCCGAGGCTGATGCGCACGAAGCGCCGCTTCATGGCCCGGGCGATGGAGCGGCCCAAAGAGGTCTTGCCCACCCCGGGCGGCCCCACGAAGCAGAGAATCGGCCCCTTGGTGGCCGGGTTGAGCTTGCGCACGCTCAGGTATTCCAGGATGCGGTCCTTGACCTTCTCCAGCCCGTAGTGGTCCTGGTCGAGAACCTTCTTGGCCGCCGCGATGTCGATCACGTCCTTGGTGGTGCGGTTCCAGGGCAACTCCACCAGCCAGTCCAGGTAGGTGCGCACCACCGACGCCTCGGCCGACTCGGCGTGCATCAGCTCCAGGCGCCGCAGCTGCCGGGCCGCCTCCTCGGCGGCCTCGGCGGGCATTTTGGCCTTCTTGATCTTGGCCCGGTAGTCTTCGATTTCCTGGAGCCGGTCGTCCGTTTCCCCCAGCTCGCGATGGATGGCGCGCATCTGCTCGCGCAGGAAGTAGTCGCGCTGCCCCTTGCTGATCTCGTCGCGCACGTTGGACTGGATCTTGGCCTGCACCGAGGACAAGGCCAGCTCCCGCGCCAGAAACGAATTGACCCGCTCCAGGCGCGCCACCGGATCGAAGATCTCCAGCAGCCCCTGGGATTCCTCGATCTTGAGCTTGAGGTTGGTGGCCACCAGGTCGGCCAGCTTGCCGGGCTCCTCGATGCTCTCGAGGATCGAGGCGATATCGGTGGTCATCTCGCCGCGCAGGGTCAGCAACTTGGCGGCATGCTCCCGCACGTTGCGCATCATGGCCTCGGTCTCCAGGCTCGGCTCGTCCACCCGCGGCTCCTCGATGGGCTCGATGCGCACCCGGAAAGAATGGCGCCGGCGCAGGTAGCGCACAATCCGCGCCTTGCCCACCCCCTGCACCAGGGCCTTGGCCCGTCCGTCGGGCATCCGGATCATGCGCAGCACCCGGCCGACGGTGCCCACCTCGTAGATCTCTTCCGGCTTGGGGTCTTCGCTGGCCGGGTCCTTCTGGGTGGCCAGCATGACGAAGCCGTCGGCGTTCACGGCCGCTTCCACGGCGCGGATCGACTTCTCCCGCCCCACGAAGAGCGGCAGCAGCATGTCGGTGAAAATCACCACGTCGCGCACCGGCATCAGCGGCAAGGTGGTGGGAACGCTCTCCGCATCTTCGCCGTCCTCGATGATGCTGATCAAATCGTCTCGATCGGTCTCGGCCATGCCAACTCCTCAAACGGTTGAAATTCAGCCAAAGTTTATTAATATAAGCGCGAATGCCGATTTGACAAGCCGGTTATGCCGACGGCGAAAGTTGAGTTTTAGCGACGTTGGCGGTAAGCTGCGGCCATGGAATCGTTCTGGTGGGTCTTGTTCAGTCTCCTGGCGGGCCTGTGCATCGGCAGTTTTCTCAACGTGGCCATCCACCGCCTGCCCGCGGGCCAGTCCATCGTGGATCCGCCCCGTTCGGCGTGCCCCCATTGCGGCGAGCCGCTGGCGGCCCGGGACAACATCCCGGTGGTCAGTTTCCTGTGGCTCAGGGCCCACTGCCGTCACTGCCATGCACCGATCAGCTGGCGCTATCCCGTCGTCGAGTTGACCGGCGGCGCCATGGCCGTCGGCTGCCTGCTGCGCTTCGGCCCGGGGGGGCCGGCCGTGGTGGCTTTCGCCCTGATGGCGGTGCTGCTGGCCGTCTCGTGCATCGACATCGACCACCGCATCATTCCCGACCGGGTGATCCTGCCCGCTGCGGCCCTGCTGTACCCGGCGGCCGCGGTCCTCACTCCCCTGAGCTGGCGCCAGGGGCTTGTCGGCGCCTTCACCGGCGCCGGTATCCTCTACCTGGTGGCCGCCGGCTACCGCCTGCTCACGCGCCGCGAGGGCATGGGAATGGGGGATGTGAAGCTCATGGTGCTCATCGGGGCCGTCATCGGGTGGCAGGGTGCGGTGTTCACCCTTTTTGCCGCCGCCTTCTACGGCACCCTGGCCGGCCTGCTGGCCATGGTGCGCAGCGGCCGGGGGCTGAAGACCGCCATTCCCTTCGGTCCGTTTCTGTCCCTGGGGGCGGCGACCTACCTGCTGGCCGACCCGGAGCTGATCCTGCGCTACCAACAGGGGTTGATCCTGGGAATCGCCGGATAGGCAGGCCTTGGTGCCGTCCGGTGGCGGTCCTTTTGGCGGAGCCGTCAAGATTGCAAAAACCATATCACAGATAGTGTCCATCCAGAAATAAGGGACCCAAAAGCCAAGTTTCCCGTTTCAAAATCGTGGAGGAAGCGTGCCGCCATGCGCATCGCCGTCATTTCGGATATCCACGGCAATCTCGACGCCCTGACGGCCGTCCTGGACGATCTCGAAACCTGCGCCGTCGATCACCTCGTCTGCCTGGGCGACTGCGTCGGCTACGGCGCCGAGCCCGAGGCGGTGCTGCGGCGTATCGCGGCCCTCGGCTGTCCCACCGTGATGGGCAACCACGAGGCGGCTGCATTGGACCCAGGGGTGCTGGACTGGTTCAACGCCGCGGCCCGCCGTTCCATGGAGATGACCCTGGGGTTGCTCAGCGCCCGCAGCCTGCGCTTTATCGCGGATCTACCCGAAACCGTCGAAAAATGGGAGGCCCGCTTCGTCCACGGCTTCCCCCCCGACTCCGTCTGGCGCTACCTGTTCCAGGTGTCTGCGCAGGAAATCGACGAATGGTTCGCCGTCATGCCCGAGCGCATCTGCTTCGTCGGCCACACCCACCGCCTCGAGCTGGTGGGCGGCGACGGAGTGCGCCGCTTCCGTTCCGGCCTGTCCCCAGGGCCGACCCTGCTGGATCCGGGCCTGCGCCACATCGTCAACGTGGGCAGCGTAGGCCAGCCCCGCGACGGCACCCCCGAAGCCAAGTACGTCATCTGGGAGCCGCGCCCCCACCGCCTCGTCTGCCGCAGCGTCCCCTACCCTTACGGCAGCGCCGCCGACAAGATCCTGCGCGCCGGCATGCCCGAAACCCACGCCCTGCGCCTGCTGCCGGCCTCCTGGCAGGAGAGCTGGCGGTAACCGCCACCAGGGAGCCGTCGCGGGTGAAGAGGAGCCCGAAGCTCAGGCCCCGGGCTCCGGCGGCCGCCGGTCCAAAAACGCCTCGTCTGCATTGACTTGAACCGGTTGTTTGCCTAAGTTGTCACCTTGCCGTGGCACCGGGCCGCCCTGCCGTTGACATTGGACCTGCTTTTGATCTGCCGCCATGACCGCCTCTGCCAACCTGCGCATGATCTTCGCCCTGACCCTGGTGCACTTCACCGGGGACGTTTACAGCGCCTTCATCAGCCCCCTCTTCCCTGCCTTCGTGGACAAGCTGGGTTTGTCCCTGGCCCAAGTGGGGATCATCGCCGGGACGGCCCGTTTTTTGGCCTTCATCGTGCAACCCACGGTGGGCTACTTCGCCGACCGCTACCAGTCGCGCCTGTTTCCCCTGGGGGGGCTGGCCATGACGGTGATCTTCATTCCCTTTTCGGGGGTGGCACCGACCTTCTGGGTCTTGCTGCTGGCCGTGGCCCTGGGGTCCGTCGGCTCCTCGATGTACCATCCTGCGGTGACAGGGATGGTGCCCGTGTACGCCGGCCGCAACGCCGGGTTCTGCATGTCGGTGTTCAACGCCGGCGGCACCCTGGCTTTCGCCGTGGGGCCCGTGTTCGTCACCGCTTACGTGGCCCGCTTCGGTTTGTCGGCGCTCCCTTGGACCATGGCCTTCGGCGCGTCGGTGTGGCTCTGGCTCTACCGTGTCCTGCCGACACCGGAAAGCGAGGGCCTACAGAACCTCGGCTTCTACCGGGCCCTGAAGGACGCCCTGGGACACGTCTGGCGCACCATTGTCCTCATCTGGCTGGTGATGGTGCTGCGGGCCGTGGTGGGTCAGTCGTTTATCACCTTCGCCCCGGTGTTGATGGTCCAGGAGGGTTACTCGCTGGTAGCCGCCGGCGGGATCTTCGCCCTGTTTACCGCCGCCGGCACCTTCAGCGGTCTGCTGGCCGGTCACCTGGCCGACCGCATCGGCTTCAAGCCGGTCTTCCTGGCAACCCACGCATTGATGACCCCGGCGCTGCTGATGATGATGTACGCCCGGGGGGTCTGGATCTACCTGGGCGCCTTCACCGCCGGCTTCATGGTGCTGGCCACCATGCCGCTGGGGGTAGCCATGGCCCAGCAGATCGCCCCCCGGGGCCGCTCGATGGTGGCCAGCCTGATGATGGGGCTGGCCTACGGCCTGGGCGGCCTGTTCACCCCTGTGGCAGGGGCCTTTGCCGACGCCTTTGGCGTACGGCCGGTGCTGCTGGCCATATCCTTCGTGCCGCCGCTCACCGTGGCGCTGATCCTGCTGTTCCCCAGGGTGGGGCCACGGCGAGTATAACGCGGGCAACCATGCTTCAAGCCGTAAGACCGTCCGACTTGTCTGACGGGTCGAACGGGGCACACGCAATGGCGCCAAAACGCGACTGCCGACGAGGAAGGGAGAACGATCATGGGCGAAATAAAAAGCACCCTGGACCTGGTGATGGCCCGGACCCGTCACCTGACTTTGAGCGAAGAAGAAAAACAGCAACAACAGCGGGAGGAAGCCCGCAAACGACTCGCCGGCCTGGTACAGCAGTACGAAGACGGGCGGCTATCCCCCGAGCGGCTCTTGGAAGCCGTCGACGGACTCGGGGCCGATTACGGTATCCAGGGCCGCCGGGAACTGGCGCTGGCCCTGCCCCGACGCACCGACCCGGACCAGGGGCCAGACCTCTGGTCACCGGTGGTGGCCAGTTTGCCGGAGATTGACCCGGCCGGATGGCGGAGATCTTTTGAACAGTACCGGGAAGACCGGGACCAGCTGTCGCGGCGCCACGTCGATGCCGCCCTTGAGCGACTGGCCGCCGAAGGCATCTCCGGCTCGGCGGTGGTGCCCAATCTCCCGGCCGACCCGGATTGGCAGGCGGCCCTGGAAGCGCTGCGAGAGGCTTTTCACCGCCGCCTGGAGGCCGCCCTGCCCGGGGCGGGCGAGGCTTGATGGCGGGCCTTTAGATATAGGCGAACCAGGCCCGCTCGACGTTCTCGAAATTGCGCCGCACCGCGTCCTCTCCCTCCACGATGGGCCCATGGCCCGAAAGCAGGTAGCGCACGCCTTTCAATCCCGCCATGCGCCGGATGCTTCTTTTGAGGGCCTCGGCATCGCCGCCGGGAAGATCGGTGCGCCCCAGGCCGCCGGCGAAAATCAGGTCGCCGCTGAACAGGGCACCGGCCTCCGGCCAGTGGATGCAGACCGCTCCCGGCGCATGCCCCGGTGTGTGATAGACCTGCAGCGCCACCCCTTTCACGTTGAGGCTGCCCTCGGCGATAAAAAAATCCGGCTTCAGAACCTTGGCCTCGACCCCGAGGGAGGCTTTCAGCAGGGGGGCCATCTCTTCCACCAGGCGCCATTCCTCGCTGTGCAAGGCAAAACGGGCCGGCAGGGCCTCGAACATGGTCACCGCCTCGACGTGGTCCGGGTGGGCGTGGGTGGCCACCACCAGGTCGATGTCCTCGAGCATGATGCCCAGTTCGTCCAGACCGCGGCGCACATGGTCGAAGTAGGCGGCGTGGCCGGGATCGATGAGAATGCGCACCCCGGCGTCGATCAGATAGGCGTTGCAGTTGTTGACCCGGGGCGAATTCCACAAGAAGGCGTGAAGGCCATCGCTGATCTGCATGCTCTTGCCTTTCTTTTTCGATGACTTTGGATCCACTCGTTCGCTGGCCGGCGTGTACCGTCTCCGCGCCAAAGCTGTCAAGGCGGCCAAATCACTTGACAGTCCGAAGGGGGCATTCTATTTCTTTTCGACTGTATCCTGGCGCATCATGTTGTCAAGCGGAGGCAAGATGGACTACAAAAAAACGCTTAACCTGCCCAAAACCGACTTTCCCATGAAGGCCAACCTAGCCCAGCGCGAGCCGGAGCAGCTTGCCGCTTGGCGGCAGGCGGACCTTTACCGCAAGATCCGCCGCCTATCGGCCGGCCGGCCCCCGTTTATTCTCCACGACGGCCCGCCGTATGCCAACGGCCACATCCACATCGGCACGGCGATGAACAAGATCCTGAAGGATTTCATCGTACGCAGCCGCCAGATGGCCGGCTTCGACGCCGTCTACGTGCCCGGATGGGACTGCCACGGACTGCCCATCGAACACAACGTGGACAAGGAACTGGGCCAGAAGAAGCTGACCATGAGCCAGGCCGACGTGCGGCGCCAGTGCCGGGCCTATGCCGAGCGCTTCATCGACGTGCAGCGCGAGGAGTTCAGGCGCCTGGGCGTCACCGGTGACTGGGACGACCCCTACCTGACCATGGCCTACCGCTACGAGGCGACGATTGCCCGCGAGTGTTTCAAGTTCGCCGTTGACGGCAGCCTGTTTCGCAGCAAAAAACCGATCCATTGGTGTTGCAGCTGCCAGACGGCCCTGGCCGAAGCGGAGATCGAGTATGCCGACGAGGGCTCGCCGTCGATCTTCGTCAAGTTTCCCATGATCGACGACCTGGGCCGTCTGGCGCCGGAGCTGGCCGGGCGGCCGGTGTCGATGGTCATCTGGACCACCACCCCCTGGACCCTGCCGGCCAACCTCGCCGTGGCCCTGCACCCGGATTTCGCTTACGCCGCCGTGGACACCGGCACCGAGGTGCTCATCATGGCCGAGGACCTGGTGGACGGGTGCATGCAGACTTTCCAGTTGACCGACTACCGCATCGTCGCCCGCCTGGCAGCCGCCGACCTGGAGCGCAAGCGCTGCCGCCATCCGCTCTACGACCGCCCCTCGCTCATCATCCTGGGCAACCACGTCACCCTGGAGGCCGGCACCGGCTGCGTGCATACCGCCCCCGGCCACGGCCGGGAAGACTACGACGTGGGGCTGGCCTACGGCCTGGACAGCTACTCGCCGGTGGACGACCAGGGCCGTTTCACCGACGAGGTGCCCGATTTGGCCGGGCGGGCGGTTTTTGACGCCAACGCCGATATCATCGACCGGCTCCGGCAAGCCGGAGTGCTGCTGGCCAGTGAGAAGATCCGCCACAGCTATCCCCACTGCTGGCGCTGCAAGCAGCCGGTGATCTTCCGCGCCACGCCCCAGTGGTTCATCTCCATGGACCGCACCGGACTGCGTCAGAAATCCCTCGAAGCCATCGACACGGTAACCTGGATTCCCGCCTGGGGCCGGGAACGGATCTACGGCATGATCGAGAATCGGCCCGACTGGTGCGTGTCCCGCCAGCGCGCCTGGGGCGTGCCCATCGCCGTGTTCTACTGCGCCCGCTGCGAGCGGATTCTCACCGATGCAGCGGTGATGGAGACGGTGTACCGCCAGTTCGAGACGCACGGGGCCGACGTGTGGTTTGAAAAATCGGCCGCCGAGCTGCTGCCGCCGGGCACGACCTGCAGCGGTTGCGGCCACACCGAATTCGTCAAAGAGACCGACATCCTCGACGTCTGGTTCGACTCGGGCGTCAGCCACGCGGCCGTGCTGGAGGACCGGGAAAATCTCACCTGGCCCGCCGACCTTTACCTGGAAGGCAGCGATCAGCACCGGGGGTGGTTCCACTCCTCGCTGCTCACGGCGGTGGGCACCCGGGGACGGGCGCCGTACAAGGCCGTGCTTACCCACGGCTTCGTGGTGGACGCCGACGGCAAAAAGATGAGCAAGTCCCTGGGCAACGTGGTGGCCCCGGCGGAGGTGATCCGCCGCTTTGGCGCCGAGATTCTGCGCCTGTGGGTCTCGGCGGCCGACTACCGTGAAGACGTGCGCATCTCCGAGACGATCCTCAAGCAACTCAGCGACGCCTACCGGCGCATCCGCAACACCTGTCGCTTCATGCTGGGCAATCTTTACGACTTCGACCCGGCCACCGATGCCGTGGCGCGGGACCGGATGCCCGAGATCGACCGCTTCGCCCTGCACCGGCTCCAGGAGCTGGTGGCCAAGTGCCGCCGGGCCTACGAGCGCTACGAGTTTCACACCATCCATCACGCCTTGCACAACTACTGCGTGGTGGACCTGTCGGCCTTCTACCTCGACGTGCTCAAGGACCGGCTCTACACCACGGCACCGACGGACCCGGCCCGGCGCAGCGCCCAGACAGCCATAGCCCTGATTTTGGACGCCCTCACCCGCCTCATGGCGCCGGTGCTCTGCTTTACCGCCGAGGAAATCTGGCGGCGCATGCCCGGGGCGGGCCGGCCGGAATCGGTGCACATGGCCGCCCTGCCCGAGCCGGACCCGGCCTGGGAAGACAGGCCCCTGGCCGAACGCTGGAACTTCTTCCTCGAGGTGCGCGGCGAAGTGACCCGGGCCCTGGAAATCGCCCGGGCCGAAAAGCGCATCGGCCACGGCCTGGATGCCGCCGTGACCCTGTATGCCGGCGCCGAAACCTGCCGGCGCCTAGCCCCCTTCGCCGACCAGTTGAGCACCCTGCTGATCGTTTCGTCAGCCTCCTTGCTCGAGGCAACCGCGCCCGCAGGCGCCTTCAAGGCCGAAGGGGTCCCCGAGCTGGCCGTGGGGGTGGAAACCGCCGCGGGCCAAAAATGCGCCCGCTGCTGGATCCACCATCCGGCCGTGGGCAGCGACGCGGCCCACCCGGACCTCTGCCCACGCTGCCAGGCCACCCTGGAGGCCATCGGGGCCAGTGACGGGCAGGGCGTCACTTAAGACAAAGCCCCCGTGCGAAGGGAGGAAAGCGACCGTTGACGCCAAACAGGTCAAACCGCCGCTACCTTTACCTGGTCCTGACCGTCGGCGCCGTCGTCGCCCTGGACCAGGCCACCAAGGCCCTGGTGATGGCCCGGATTCCACTGTATCACTCGATTCCGGTGATCGAGGGGCTTTTCAACCTCACCCATCTGCTCAACCCCGGCGGCGCCTTCGGGTTCCTCGCCAGCCAGGGGCCGGTGGTGCGACAACTGCTCTTCGTGGCGGCCACTTTTCTGGCCATGGGCCTGATCCTCTACTACTTTCACCGCACGCCCGGCGGCCACCGGGCCCTGGCGGCCGCCTTTGCCCTGATCCTGGGCGGCGCCGTGGGCAATCTCATCGACCGCCTGCGTTTCGGCCAGGTGGTGGATTTTCTCGACTTCTACCTCGGCCGCTACCACTGGCCGGCCTTCAACATCGCCGACAGCGCCATCACTGTGGGCATCGGCATCTTTGTCGGCCACCTGGTCTTCAACCGTTTGCCCGACTGATTGTCATCGGTCCAGCCGGAATGCCATCATGACCACCATCGGCTACCAGCAATTGGATCGCCATTTGGACGCATCGCAACCAGCGGCGTCCCTGTACCTGGTCTTCGGCGAGGAGATGCTCTGCCAGGAGGCGGTCAGGGCCATCGTGGCCAAGGTCCTGGGGCCCTCGGCACCCGCACACCGGGTGGACCGCATCGACGGAAGCGCCCCCGGCGCTCTGGCCGAAGCCCTGGCACGGGTCAACACCTACAGCCTTCTCGGCGATGCCAAGGTGGTCCTGCTGTCCGATACCACCGTTTTCGAATCCGGCCTCGACACGCGCGCCTACCTGGAGAAGGCCCGCACCGCCCTGGAAAACGATGCGCCGGACAAGGCGGCCAGGGCCCTGTTGGCCGTGCTGGCGGCACATCAACTGCCGCCGGCGGAAGTGGACGCCGAGGCGCGCCGCCAACTGCTTGACGCCGCCGGCATGGACACCGGTAACGATGGCTGGCTCGAGACGCTGGTGGACCGCTGCCGCAGCCTGGACCTGGCCGCCTCTTCGCCCGCCGACCCGGCCGACGCCCTGGCCGAGGCAGTGGCCAGGGGGTTTCCCGCCGGCCACCACCTGATTGTCACCGCCGCCTCGGTGGACCGCCGACGCAAAATCTTCAAAACCATCACGGCCGCCGGCGTGGTGGTGGACGCCAGCGTGCCCGCCGGCGCCCGCCGGGCCGAGGTGGAAGCCCAGCAGCACCTGCTGCGGGACCAGGCGCAACGGATTTTGAGCCCCCGCGCCAAGCGCCTGGAACCGGCGGCCTATGAAGCCCTGGTGGAGATGACCGGCTTCGAGCTGCGCACCTTTTGCACCAGCCTGGAAAAACTGGCCGACTATACCGGTCCGCGCGACACCATTACGGCCGAAGACGTGCGCCAGGTTCTGCGCCGTAGCAAGAAGGATCCGATCTACGCGTTCACCGGAGCCGTGGGAAAGCGAAGCCTGGGCCAGGCGCTGTTTTACCTCGATTCGCTGCTCAACGGCGGCACCCATCCCTTGCAGGTGCTGGCAGCGCTGGCCAACCTGGTGCGCCGGCTCATCGTGGCGCGCGGCTTTCTCGACTCGCCCGAGGGGTGCAGCTGGCGCCGGCGCATGGCCTACCCCGAATTCCAGCGCCAGGTGGTGCCAAAGCTGCTGGCCCACGATGCGCATCTGGCCGAGCGCGTCCGTTCCTGGCGGGGCGACCCCGAAGGCGGCAAGAGCAGGCGGTCGACCAAGGCCGACACCGACCTGGCCCTGGTCAAAAACCCCAAAAGCGTCTATCCTGTCTACCAGCTCCTGCTCCAGGCCGAAAACTACAGCGCCGCTCACCTCGAGGCGGTGCTGCAGCGCCTCGCCCAAGCGGATCGGGCCTTGAAATCCAGCGCCGCGCCGGCGCGCTGGACCGTCGAAGCCCTGTTGTGGTTCATCTGCCAAGGCGGTACCGCAAAGCCCCAAGCCGACGGGAGCGCATCCCGACCGCAGAGCACCGGGGCGATGGGGAGGTGAACATGCCGCGTACCAAGATCGTGTGCACCATCGGCCCGTCCAGCCGCTCGGCCGATGTCATCCGCGGATTGATCCGCAGCGGGATGAACGTGGCACGCCTCAACTTCTCCCACGGCAGCCACGACGAGCACCGTCAGGCCATTGCCCTGATCCGGGACATCGCCAGGGAAGAAAAGCGCCCCGTGGGCATCCTCCAGGATCTGTGCGGCCCGAAGATCCGCGTCGGACGCCTGCCGCACGAGGGCGTGCCCCTGGTGCCCGGCCAGCCCTTCGTGCTCACCACCGAACCCATCGAGGGCGACGCCGGCCGGGTGACAGTCTCGTATCCGCACCTGGCCCGGGACGCCGAGACCGGCGACCGGATCCTGCTGGCCGACGGGCTGATGGAGCTGGTGGTGGAAAAGACCACCCGTAACGAACTGCACTGCCGGGTGGTCACCGGCGGCACCCTCACCAGCTACAAGGGGATCAACCTGCCCACGGGCAGCATCCAGGCACCGCCCCTGACGGCCAAGGACGAGGCGGACCTGGCCTTCGGCCTGGAGCACGGGGTGGACTTCGTGGCCTTGAGCTTCGTGCGCCGGGCCGAGGACATCCTCGACGTGCGCCGCCGCATCCGCCGGGCCGGGAGGAGCACCCCCATCGTGGCCAAAATCGAAAAACACGAGGCGGTAACCCGTATCGACGAGATCATCGAGGTCTCGGACGCCGTCATGGTGGCCCGGGGCGACCTGGGGGTGGAGATCGACCTGGAAACCGTGCCCGGGATCCAGAAAACCATCGTCCGCCAGGCCAACATCGCCGGCAAGCCGGTGATCATCGCCACCCAGATGCTCCGTTCCATGGTCGACGCCCCGCGCCCCACCCGGGCCGAGGCGGCCGACGTGGCCAACGCCGTGCTCGACGGCGCCGATGCGGTGATGCTCAGCGAAGAGACCGCCAGCGGGGCCTATCCCGTCGAGGCGGTGAGCTACATGGCGCGCATCGCCGAGAGTGCCGAAGTCCACTACCCGCACCGCAAGTACATGGAGCTGATTCCACGCCGCGGGATCTCCCAGACGGTGGCCTACGCGGCCTGCGTTACCGCCGAGCAGTTGGATGCCGCCGCCATCGTGGCCACCACCCGCAGCGGCACCACGGCCATGCACGTTGCCAGCTTCCGGCCCCGCCCCCGGATCATCGCCCTGTCGCCGGACGCACAAGCCGTCCAGCGGCTGACCCTGGTGTGGGGCTGTGTCCCGTGCCTGCTTCCCCTGGTCGAGGACACCGACGAGATGATCGAAAGCGCCGCCGCCTCGGCCCTGAACACCGGCAAGGTGGCCGCCGGCGACCTGGCCGTCATCACCGGCGGCCGGCCGATCTACGAAGCCGGCACCACCAACATGCTCTGGGTCAAACGGCTGGAATGATTTTCAAATTTGAGATTTGAAATTTGAAGTCTTGTTTTCCGGATCCTTTGTCTCCTTTTCGTCCTTTTGGCCCCTGAACCCTGCGCCTGGAACTCGGATCCTGATGAGCTTCTTTCGCGAACAGAAAATCAAGCTGGCCCAGCGTCTGCTGGCGAGCCAGTACGAGCGCCGGCAGATCCCCCTGCCGCCGTCCGAGGCCCTGCGCCGCCAGGCCGAGGAAGTGGTGGACGAGGCCGGTCGCATCGCCCGCCAGCGCGGCCAGAACGTTTTGGCCATCGTCAAGGAGCTGATCCGCGACCTGCGCCGCTGACAGCACAACCGTGCGTCGATTTCCCGGAAATCCTTTAGTACTGCTAATTCAGGTGGTTGAAGCGCCCGCCAACCGGTTGGCGGGCCAATTTTTACATTGCGCATCAACCCTGCTTGTGTTATCAGACCAGCCTTATCTTGAACCGCTTGGTTCAAGGCCTTCCCGGCTGGCTTCCAACTTACATTTTTTGAAAAAGGAGGAATCGATGCGAAAAGGACGGCTGTTGATTGCGGTGCTGCTCTGCGCCGGCCTGGTGATCTCACCCTCGGTTTGGGCCGCCAGCGATGTCATCAACATCGGGTTTCCCATTCCGCTGACCGGCGACAACCCGGACGTCGGCGCATCGAGCAAGAATGCCGCCGAGATGTACCTCAAGAAGTTTCCCACCGTGGACGTGGGGGGCAAGACCTACAAGCTGAACTTCATCTACGAGGACAACGAATTCAAGGCTGAATCGGCGGTCAAGGCCCTCACCAAGCTGATCACCGAGGAAGAAGTCCTGGCCATCATCGGTCCCCAGGCGTCTGCCCAGGCCGTGCCGGCCGGCGAGATCGCCAACAACAATGCGACCCCGATGATCAGCCCCTGGTCCACCAACCCCAACACCACCTTGAACCGGCCCTACGTTTTCCGTGGCTGCTTCCTGGATCCGTTCCAGGGACCGGTGGCGGCCAACTTCGTCACCGAGGAGCTGGGCGCCAAGAAAGCCGCGGTGCTCTACGACATCGCTTCCGACTATCCCAAGGGACTGGCTGAATTCTTCAAGCAGGCCTTTGAGAAAATCCACGGTCCCGGCTCGGTGGTGGCCTTCGAGTCCTTTACCACCGGCGACAAGGATTTCAGCGCCCAGATGGCCAACATCGTGGCCTCCGGCGCCGACGTGCTCTTCACTCCCCAGTACTACTCGGAGGTGCCCCTGATCGTGCGCGCCGCCAAGGAAAACGGGTTCACCAAGCCGATCATGGGCTCGGACTCCTGGGGCAGCGGCGACCTGATGGGCCTGTGCGGCGATGACTGCAAGGGCTTCTACTTCTCCACCCACTACGCCGCCGCCGGCGCCAAGGGCGCCACCAAGGAATTCATCGACGAGTACACCGCCGCCTACGGCAAGACCCCCGATGACGTGGCCGCCCTCACCTGGGATTCGCTGGGCATCATGATCCAGGCCATCCAGAACACCGGGGGGTTGAGCGGTAACATCAAGGCCGATCGGACCAAGGTCAAGGACGCCCTGGCCGCCATCAAGGACTACCCGGGCATCACCGGCAAGATGACATTCACTCCCGAAGGCGACCCCATCAAGTGCGCCGTGGTGGTCAAGATCAACGAAGAAGGCAAGTTCGCCTTCCACGAGTCGGTTTGTCCGTAATCACGCCCCGGGCGTGAGCCCGTGCCGTGCCAGCGGCATGCAGACATGAACCGAGGGGCTCGGCGAGCACGCTCCCGAGCCCCTTTGACGTCCCCCGGGAGGGCCCCGCATGAGTTTGAACTTCTTCATGCAAAACCTGATCAACGCCTTGCAATGGGGCAGCTTCTACGCCTTGATCGCCTTGGGCTACTCAATGGTCTACAGCATCCTGATGCTGTTCAACTTTGCCCACGGCGACATCTTCATGGTGGGGGCCTACATCGGCCTGGGGGTCTCCCTGCTGCTGCTGAAAATCGTGGGCACCGGCGCCGCGGCTCTGGTCCCGGGGTGGCTGGTGCTGGTGGTCACGATCCTGATTTCCATGTTCCTCACCGCTTTCGTGGGCATCATCGTCGAACGGGTCGGCTACCGGCCTTTGCGCGACGCCCCCCGGGCCTCGGCCGCCATCACCGGCCTGATGATCGGCATCATCCTCGAGACTGCCAACATCCTGTTTCTCGGCGGCCAGCGCCTGGCGTTTCCCCAGTTGATCCAATCGCATACGTACAACATCGGCGGGGTCTTCATCACCAACAAGAAGATCATGAT
>Ga0190329_1000028_pt1 | contig 39515 bp, 40 predicted proteins | sample 48720423_MG_FD_161655 | JGI IMG/M metagenome (GOLD analysis project Ga0190329, IMG submission 161655) | Hydrothermal vent sediment bacterial communities from Southern Trench, Guaymas Basin, Mexico - 4872-04-2-3_MG | ecosystem: Environmental > Aquatic > Marine > Hydrothermal vents > Sediment ... | reverse complement strand
AAAAAGGGGATGAATTTTTTCATTATTTATTCCCTCCTACAGTTCAAAATCAATTTTTTCAGCCTCTATAGCAGCATCAAATAAAATATCCAAAAATATTTGCCATTGTTTTGAAGAGTTAATTTTAGTAAGGTGAGGAATACAAGTTTCATTTTCTTTAGGTTCTAGGTAAAGACATCCTGAAGGTCTTTTTTCAATCGGAAGAGTACATCCTTTGTCTGATAAAAAAGTACATTCACCACTTAGTGAATGTTCAAAAACATAACCTTCTTTACCTTTTATTGCAGGTCTGACAAAATAAAGATTTTTGTTTTTATCAACCCAATCTATGGCCCATTTCCCGCTTTTAAAAGCAAGTACTAAATTATTGAAAATTTCATCTTTAGAGTTTCCAAAATCTTTTGGAAGTGTATGCCCTGGATAATATTTACAACATTTTCCTCCGCAATTTTTACATATTAATTCATTTATATACATACTATACCCCTTCTTCAATAATTATATCGTAGTCATCAATTAAAGGACGTGATTTTAGTATTTTGATTTTTTTGCCATTTTTTTTGAAAGTTACACTTTCATATAAATTTCCTTTTTCTATGTCTTTATGAGAATAAATATAATTTAAAATGTAATTGATTTTTTTTAGTCCATTAATAAGTTTGGGTTTTCTCTCATTTATTATTGTATATGTATTGTCTGGTGCATTTATTTTAAATGTCGAAATACCATCAGTAGCATATCCACCCTTGGTTATTATATGTGTTGCTAGTTTTTGGTTTCTTGAAAATGCAATAGCATACGGAGAAAGATAGTTTTTAAAATCTTTTACTGGTTTTGTGATTGAAAAACCCAGGATAGAATGTTCCATATCACATCTTTCCCATAATTGTTCTGGTTTATAATTGTATTCAATTTTTTTACCAAACAATTTACTAGAAATTTTCAACAATTGACTGTTTACACCACTTCTAATTTCTTTTAGTTTTTCCAGTAATTTTCTTCTGCTATCTGCCAAATCATCAAAAGCACCTACTTTTATAAGAGATTCAACTATCGAAAAATTCAACTCGGGATTTTTTTCTACAAAACTTTCAAAAGACTCATATGGACCATTTTGAAAAATTTGAATTTCAATTTTTTCATTTATTCCACTAATTAAAGTTAAGGGAATTACAAATTCTTTTTCTTTTTCATTAATTCGATTGATATTTGGTAGCCTAATATTAAAACCTAAAGCTTGAAGTTCAAAAATTACATTCTCTTTTTTTGAAGTATCAAATTTTAAAAGTGTTTTGTAAAATTCTTTGGGAAAATTAGTTTTAAAATAAGAGAGATAATATGTAATATGAGCATATGCTACTGCGTGAGATTTGTTAAAAGCGTATTCTGAAAATTCTTTTATAACATCAATAATTTCTTTTACAGTATTATCTGACAATTTTTTAGACAATTCTTTTTCAAATTTGTTCATTAATTTTTCCATTAAATCCTTATCTTTTTTTGCTACAGCTTTTCTAAGTAAATCCGATTCTTCAGCTGAAAAATTAGCAAGTTCCATGGCAATTTTCATGATTTGTTCTTGATAAATTAAAACACCTTTTGTTTCTCTTAATTGATCAAGTTCCAATATCTTTTTATTTTTCCATTTTGCTTCTGCATACTGTTTATCTATACTTGCATTTAAAGGTCCAGGTCTATTAAGTGATAACACAATTGAAAGTTCATTAATGTTATCGGGTTTAATAAGTCGAGAAACTCTTTTTCCTATGAAACTATCTAACTGGAAAATTCCGGTTGTATATCCCTTAGATATGAGATTATAAGATTTTTTATCATGTTCAGGGACATTTCCAAACTTTTTTTCTAATTCCGAAAGTATTGTGAGAGTTCTCAAACCAAGAATATCAAATTTTATATAACCAAGCTTTTGAAGGGAATTCATATCCCATTCAATAACATTTTCTTTAACTGGAACATTAATTTTTTCTGTGGAAATTATAATTCCTGCCGCATGAATACTTTTATGAGTAGGAAGATTAAGAAGGTATTCTAATTTTTGAGAAGATATTTTGAATTGGACTGCTAATTTTTTCAGTGTTTTTTTGCCAACATTCGAAAAGGTCGAAATATGGTAAACGAATTTAAATTTTCTTCTTAGATGTTCTATTAATTCTTTCCTTCTTTCATCTTCAATGTCAAGGTCAATATCAGGTAAATCCTTTCTACCAGGATTTAAAAACCTCTCAAACATTAAATCAAATTTTAGTGGATTTATTTTAGTAATTCCAAGTTTATAAGCTAACAAAGAACCAACTGCACTACCTCTCCCCGGACCAACTTTAATTTTTAAATTTTCAGCTGTTCTTACTATTTCGTAAATAGTATAAATATAATCAACAAAATCTTTTTCTTTTACTAACTGAATTTCTTTTTTTAATCTTTCATACTCATCATTAGAAACTTTTAAATCTAAAAAATTTTCAGGAGCTTTTGGAAGAGTTTGGTTTGAAGATAATTTGTACTCATCAACATCAAGATCGCAATAAATTTTTTTTAAAACTCCTTTTTCAACAGGTTTAACTTCCAAAAACTCAGAAAAAATTTCATACAAATATCTTTGATTTGGAAGGTAGTAAGCAAAATATATTTCTTCACTCGGAATATATTCAAGATTTAAATTTTCAAAATTGTTTGAATTATATGCTTCAAAAAGCTGATATAATTCATTAGTATTCTTTGCATAAAATACTTTATCTTTATATCTATAACCAACAATAGGTTTTATTTTATTTTTTTTACACAATTCAATAAAAGCAACAGTGGCATGAAAATTTTCATCACACAAAAACAAAGATTTTGCCTTAATTTCTTTGGCGTAATTAATAGTATCATTGAGTTTTAAGATTGAACCTTTAAATGAGTAAGGAGAAATAATAGCAGTTATCATATTCTAAAAGTTCTACTTAAATTTTCTAAATTATCATTTTTGAATATCCCATATCCCATTATCAAAATATCTGCCCCAGCGTTAACAACAGTTTGAATGTTATCATTATTTATCCCCCCATCTACAGCAATTAAATAGTCCATTCCATAATTTTGTTTCCATTCTCTGAGCTTTTTGATTTTTTCAAGAGATTTTGCTATGAATTTTTGTCCTGAAAAACCCGGATTAACACTCATAATTAATACACCATCAACATCGCTTAAAACTTCTTCTATGGTGTTTAGAGGTGTTCCGGGATTTAAAGTGACGAAAGCTTCTATGTCATTTTCTTTTACTTGATAAATTAATTTGTTAATATGAAAGGTACTTTCAATATGTATTGTTATTCTATCTACTCCTAATTTTATTAGTTTTTCAACATGAAATTCGGGATTTGTAACCATTAAATGTGCATCAATTGGTAATTTTGTACATTTTTTAACAGCTTCCAGGATAGGATAAGCAAAAGTTAAATTAGGAACAAAATGTCCATCCATAATGTCAAGATGAATTTCATCTATGAAAGGTTCAACTCTTTTTATTTCAGTCTTTAGATCAGACAGATCAGCAGCTAAAATAGATGCACTGAATTTAATCATAAATTTCACCTCATTTTTAACAAAATTTTTAGATATGCTATAATAATTTTAACAGAGGAGGTGTAAAAAGTGAAGGAAAAATTAGAAAAAACTTTGGATTTTATAAAAAGCAAGATAACAGATGTGCCTAAGGTAGGTTTAATTCTTGGTTCTGGTTTGGGTTTTTTAGCCGATAATATTGAAAATAAGATTGAAATAAAATATGAGGAAATTCCATATTTTCCAAATTCAACCGCTCCAGGACATGAAGGAAAACTAATCTTTGGTAAACTTTCCGGTAAAAATGTTGTTGCTTTAAAGGGACGTTTTCATTTATATGAAGGTTGGTCCCCTGAGGTAATAAAATTTGTAATTTATACTTTAAAAATGTTAGGAGTTGAAAGGTTATTAATTACAAATGCTGCTGGTGCAATTAATAAAACTTTCAATCCTGGCGATATTGTTTTAGTAAAAGATGTTATTAATTTTCAATTTCGTAATCCCTTAAGAGGTCCTAATGAAGAAAAATTTGGCCCAAGATTTCCGGATATGTCAAAAATTTTTGACGAACATTGGGCTAAAAAAGTTAAGAAATTTTTCCCTGATATAAAAGAAGGAGTCTATTTGGCTGTTTTAGGTCCTAGTTATGAAACTCCTGCTGAGATAAAAGCTTTTAGAAAGTTTGGAGCAGATTTGGTTGGAATGTCTACAGTTCCTGAAATTATTGCTGCTAGACATTGCGGGATTAATTGTTTGGTATTATCTTGTGCAACTAATATGGCAGCGGGAATCCTAGAAAAGCCTCTTTCACATGTTGAGGTTCTTGAGATAGCCAACAAGGTAAAAAGTGGATTTTCAAAAATAGTGTTAAAATCTTTGGAGGTGCTTTAATGGTAGCTGCAAATGAGTTTTTAAATATAATCGGATTAATAAATGAATCAAAAAAAATTCTCGTTGTTGGCCATATCATGCCTGATGGTGATGATATAAGTTCTGTTCTCTCTCTAGGAATTGGTTTACAAAAATTAGATAAAGATGTTTTCATGGCAATTGATTGGAAGATTCCAAGTTATTTTTCAGAACTTGAGGAGATAAAATTAATTAAATCTTATGAAGATATTAGAGATTTTAATCCAGATTTATTGATTGTTGTAGATGCATCCAGTCCCGATAGAATAGGAAGGTTTTCTGAAAAATTAGGAGAGCTAAAATCCATTGTTATAGATCATCATGCAACCAATCTTTATTTTGGGAATTATAACTGGGTTGATCCATCATTTGGAGCTGCTGCTCAGATGGTTCTTAGAATAAATAAGGCTTTAGGAATAAATTACGATGAAAAATTAGCTCATATAAACTTAATGGGTATAGAGACAGATACAGGATTTTTTAGATATTCGAATGCTGATGAAAGAGTTTTTAGAGATGCAGCTGAATTGATTAGTTTTGGAGCAAGACCAGATAAAATTGCTAAGATGATTTTAGAAAATAAGAGATTAGAACAATTTCAATTATTATCTAGGATGATTGAAAAATTGAAACTAGAATGTGATGGTTTGTTAGCATATTCTTATCTTTCACATGAAGATTATGCAACATTTAATTGTACAGAAGAAGACAGTGGAGGATTTGTTAGTGAAATTAGATCAATTAAAAACGTTGAAGTGGCGATCTTTTTGTCTGAGTTTGAAAAAAATGAAATTCATGTTAGTTTTAGGTCAAAAGAGTGGTTTGATGTAAGTAAGGTAGCCGTTGCACTTGGTGGGGGAGGTCATCCAAGAGCGGCTGGTACGACTTTAAATGGTGATATTGAGGAAATTGTTAAAGAAGTTGTTAAAATGACAAAGACAGCATTGGAAAGTGAATTAAATTAGGGGGTACAAAATTTCATGGAGATTCTAAGAACGTTGAGAAAAACATACTGTGGGGAAGAATATTTAATAAGAGATGATGAGGACCACTTAAAAAGATTAAAGGTTATTGATAAAACTTTTTGTGTTTCTGAAGATGAATTGATCATGAATATCAATACTTTTAAAATTTTTGACAGCGTATTACTTCCTGAAAGTTTTTCATATAAAGAAAAATTAGAATTGATTTATCCATATGATGAAGAAGAAGCGTTAAATTTAAAAATTTTGAATAGTTCATCGAGAGATTATTTGTCCTATAAACTTTTAGAATTTTCCAAAAAAGTTTATCAAAGTTATAATTATACTATTCCATTTTTTTCTTTAGAAGATGTTCTTATTACAAAGGATAAAGATTTTAAAATAATACTTCCTATTTTTTTAAATCCTGAAAAATTAGATATTAATAATAATGCTTTGTTTTTTGCACCAGAATTTAAAATTAGTAAAACTGCTAAACCTGAGTCAATATTGCATGTGATTGGACAAGTAATTTATGAAATTGATCCATCTAAAGAAATTAAAGATAATGTCAAAAATTTTATTGATGATGATGTAAATCAAAGATTTTTTGATTTTGATTTAGTGTATTCTATTGAATCTTTTGTAAAAGAAAAAATTTTCATTCCTTTAATTTACAGAAATGAATATGAATTAATTCAAAAGTATATAAATAATAAAGAAAAAAAAATGATAGGCGTTATTGGTACTCAAAGAATTGGAAAATCTACGTTTTTGGGCTACATTCAATCTTTACTCAATAAAAATGATTTTGTTGTAGTTAGATCTACAACACCAGAAAGTGTGATATTAAATCTTCTTAGAATATATAAAAAAAATGAAGATTATGACAAAGAACTTTATTACTCACTTTTTGAATGTATTCAAAGTAAAGAGTGTAGAATCGAGACGATTATTTCATTGGCTGCAAAAATTATTAATTCTATTAAAAATGTTGTCATTATTGTTGATAATTACAATGAAATTCCTGAGAATTTTAAAACTTTTTTGACAAGTTTAAAAGCTTTGAAATTCAGAAATAAGTTTTTAATTTTTGCAGCTTCAACGTATAACTTTTCTATTTTTGATGAAGTGATTGAGCTAAATCCTTTTGATGAACATAAAACAAATATAATGTTGGAGAAGATGTTAGGGAACATTGAAAACAAAAAAGACTTAGTTGATTTTATATTTAAATTCAGTGAAGGTGTCCCCGGAATTATTGTAGAAATAATTAGATTGTTTGTTGAAAAAGGTTTTTTGGTAAAAAACAAATATAGTAATGAATGGATTTTTAAAAAAGAAAATATTGTTAATTTAGAATTAGAAGAATTTTTCGATGTATATAGTGAATTTGAAGAAAAAGAACTTGAAAAAATGAGGGTTTTATCGATTTTAGGTGAAAAGTTTACAACTTTAGATATAAAAATGATTGAAGATTCATTGAATGAAAATTTTGAGAAAATTTTAAAAATTTTAAGAATAAAAGGGATCGTTTACAAAGAATATCATACATATAGGTTTACATTAAAAAGATACTGGGAAAAACTTTACTATTCTTTAGATAAAGCAAGAAGAAAGGAGCTTCATCTAAAATTAATTAATACTACTTATATTGGTGTTAGTGAAGAAGATGTATTATTGAAGAAAGCTTGGCATTTTAAAATGATTGGAGAATATAGTAAAGCAATATGTACTTATTTAAAGTTGATAAGGAAAGGATTAAATGAGTATTTTTCTCCAAGTTACCTTTTAAATTTAATTAGTGAAGTTGAAGTACTTTTACCAGACAAAAGAATTTCTTATACACTTGTGCGTTTTAAAGCTGAACTTTATTATAGATTAAACAAAAAAGTAGATTTTGAATTACCTAATAAGAAAATATTTGAGTATTGGAAAATTGCTTTAAAATATATTGATATGAAAAATGACGAGGTTATCAATTATTTTGAAAGTGATAAGTCAAGACTTGAAGGTTATGGAAAGATCGGAACATATAGAAGAATATTATTATATTATTATGCTTTATATAACAAGGGAAAAATTAAAGAAATAAAAATTAAAATTTTAAAAGAGATTTTTAACAAGATTAAATCTGTTTCATATTTTGCGAACGATGTAAAAGTTAGAGCTGCCATACTTTTATCAATGGTAGTAAGAAATAGAGACCTGAATTTGGCAAAAGAATATTTAAATTTAGCTAAAAAATTAGCTAAAAAATATAATTTATTACATCTGCTACCATTTATATACACAGAAATTGCAGATTTAATTAATAATATTGTTGTTGCGAATGGATACTATGAAAAATCAATAAAAGCTTCTTACGAATGTACATTGCCTGATCTTTCTGTAAATGCTCAGTTAAATAAAATTAGATTTCTTTTGTATATGGGAGATACTAAAGGATTTTTTAATCAATTATATAAGATACGCGAGGAGTTAGAATTAAAGAATCTAAACGTTCCTCTTGCTAATACATATATTTTGGAAACACTTTTTTATATTTATGATAGAAACTTTGAAAAAGGTTTTGAAACCATTCAAAAAGCAAAAGAAATCCAAGAAGAATTAGAAATAGGACATACATACTTAAGAACATTGATTTTATTGTATTTATTTTGCAATAAAAAGGAAAAAGCAAGGGAATTATTCGAAAAAAATAAAGATAAGAATTTTATAAAGACATTGGATTTTGATTTATTTACTGAATTGGTACTTGCCGAAAAAGATGATATTGAAGAAAAGTGGAAAAAATTTAAAAATTCGACTACTTTTTTATGGCGTGAAGAAGCTTATGCGTTAATAGGTGAGAAAATTGCTAGAATTGATCCTGATTCATTTTTTGAACATTTAAAATCACTTGAAAGTGATTATGCAACGCAAAACCTTAGGTTATCTTTAGCGCTTTTATATGAGAGTTTTTCAAAATATTATAAAATTGTTAATAAAGAATATAGATTTCGGAATTATCTTTCCAAAGCTTTTAGTTTATACAGTGATTTAGATTTTAAAAATTATGTTGAAATGCTTAAAAAGAATTATTATTTTCTTTCTGAAAAATTTAAAAAATATGCTATATTTAAAGATGTTTTGAAAAACAAGTTTGTTTCACCCGAATTTGTAAAAATTGTTGAAAGATATAATTATGCAATGAATATATTGGAAGAATTGAAAGCAATAGAAGTATTTGAAGAACCTTCTAACATATTACATTATTTTGCTGGGAAGATTTATGATATCATTTCTGTTAATGAGATTGCATTTTATTTAAATGACGAACGTATACAAAGGAAATTTGAATTTTCAACTTTGGAAGATGATTCAATTTTAAATGTTAGTGGTGACATTTTAAACAATAATCCACTTTTAATTAAAGTATCAGATAAAATAGATAAATTTCTAAATTATACGATAGTAATATATGATAAATCTTCTGTGTTAAGTGAAACAAGAATGAATGAATTATTAGAAAGATTTGAGATAATAGAATATGCTTTTATTACAGTAGTTAAAAGTATCTTTGCAAGACTCAGAAGTGTAATTGATCCTTTAACAAAATTGTATACAAGATATTTTTTCAATGAAAGACTTGAAAATCTATTTTTAAAAAGTAAAGCATTAAATACCGATTTTTCAATAATAATGGCTGATATAGATCACTTTAAGCTTATAAATGATAAATTTGGTCATTTGTTTGGAGACGAAGTTTTGAAGGAAATTTCAAGTGTTTTATTAAAAATTCTGAGAAATAGTGATGTTGTGGGAAGATTTGGTGGAGAAGAATTTATTATTCTTCTTACAGATACAAATATTAAAACCGCCTATGAAGTTGCAGAAAGATTGAGAAAAGAGATAGAAAAAATAGATAAATTTCCTCAAAAAATAACGATGAGTTTTGGTGTTGTTTCATATCCTGAAATTAAAGCCAAAACACCAGAAGAGCTTATAGGATTTGCTGATGATGCGTTATATAAAGCAAAAGAATTTGGAAGGAATAGGGTGGTTGTTTTTGGAAGAGATTTTTGAAAAATTACTGATGCTGGGGAACGATGTTTTTGTAAATGAAAAAATGGAACATCACACTAGCTTTAGAATTGGAGGCCCTGTTAGTTTTTATGTTATTCCAAATTCAATACAGTCTTTTATTGAAACTTATAAATTTTTAAGTGAAAAGATGCCATTGAAAGTAGTTGGTAAGTGTACAAATATTTTGCCTAGAGATGAAAAAATGGATATTTCTGTAATATCAACGGAAAAATTGAATAATATTGAATATCAAAATAACAGAATAATTTGTGAAAGTGGAGTATCTTTAAAAAAATTATGTATAGAAGCAATGGAAAAAGGTTTTTCCGGTTTTGAAAAAGCTTATGGTATACCAGGAAGTGTTGGTGGAGCTGTTTATATGAATGCCGGGGCTTATGGATGGGAAACAGCTGAAAATTTAGATTATGTTATTGCATTTGATGGTGAAAAAATAATAAAATTAAAAGTAAATAATCTTGATTTTTCTTATAGAAGCAGTATATTTAAAAAAGAAAAAAAACTGATAATTTTGAAAGCAGCTTTTCGTTATTCCCTAAGTGAAAAAGAAAAGATAAGAAGAGAAATGTTGGAAATAATTCAGAAAAGAATTCAAAAACAACCTTTAGAATTCCCAAGTGCAGGGAGTGTGTTTAAAAGACCAAAACCTGATTTTTATGTTGGTACAGCTATTGAAAAATTGGGTTTTAAAGGTTTTACTATTGGTGGAGCACAAATTTCCGAAAAACATGCAGGGTTTATAATTAATTTGGGAAATGCAAAATCAAAGGATGTAAAAGAAATAATAAAAGTTATAAAAAACAAGATCAGGCAGGAATTTAATGTAAATCTTGAAACTGAAATAGAAATTTGGTAAAGGAGTGATATGATGAGTTTATGGTATAAAAGAGATATTGATGCTGTTGAAAAATTTAGTAGCGATTATATGAATTTTCTCAATTCGGCTTTAACTGAGAGGTTGGCAATTAGTTTTTACGAGGAGTTATTGAAAAAAAACGGCTTTATTTCTTTGGATGAGTACACTGGACGTGAAGAAAAAGTTTATTATGTTAATAAAAATAAATCATTAATTGCTGCAAGGATTGTTGATCATCCAAAGTATGGTTTTAATATAGTAGCATCTCATATTGATGCTCCAAGGATTGATTTGAAACCAAATCCTCTTTATGAAGACGAAGGAATTGCATTAATGAAAACTCATTATTATGGAGGAGTAAAATTATATCAATGGTATAACATTCCATTAGCATTAGTTGGGGTAGTAATAAAAGAAGACGGCACAAAAATTAATGTAAAAATCGGTGTTAATGAAGATGATCCTGTCTTTGTTTTACCTGATATTTTGCCTCATTTGGATAGAAAAGATGAAAAAGTAAGTGAAAAATTTCAAGGTGAAAAAATGAATCTTATTGTAGGTTCGATTCCTTTAGAAGATGAACAAAAAGAACCTGTAAAAAGAAATATATTAAAAATATTAAAGGAAAAATATAATATAGAAGAAGAAGATTTTGTGAGTGCCGATTTAGAACTTGTTCCTGCTGTTAAAGCAAGACAAGTAGGGTTTGATAAAAGTTTTATAGGCGGATACGGACACGATGATAGAATTTGCTCATATCAATCTATTAGAGCTTTAATTGATGCTAAAAATTTAGAAAAATCTGCTGCTGTAATATTGTTTGATAAAGAAGAAATTGGAAGTGAAGGTGATGTCGGAGCTAAGGCCAGATTTTATAAAAAGTTTTTCAGAAAAATTTTAAGAATTCACGGTGAAAATGATACTGAACTTGCACTGGATGAACTTATTGACAATTCATTTGTAGTTTCTGCTGATGTTGCAGCTTTGATAAATCCTACCTTTAAAGATGTACATGATAAATACAATGCTGCAAAAGTTGGGCAAGGTGTTGCTTTAGTTAAATACACCGGTTCAAGAGGAAAATCTGGAGCTAGCGAAGCTCATGCCGAAATTGTTGCACACGTCAGAAAAGTCCTAAATGAAGCTGGAATTAAGTGGCAAGTAGCAACACTTGGAAAAGTTGGAATTGGTGGGGGAGGAACTGTAGCAAAATTTTTAGCTCAGGAAGGTTTTAGTGTTATAGATATGGGCCCAGGTTTAATTAGTATGCATTCTCCTTTTGAATTGGTTTCAAAAATAGATTTGTATGAATCTTATTTAGCATTTAAGGAGCTTTTGTCGAAGAGGTGATAAGATGGCTGAAAGATTAGAGAGAATTTTAAGAGAAATTTGTTTTAGGATAAAAGTTAAGGGAAGAAAAGTTTTGAAAAAATATCCAATAACTCCCGCTCAGTTTGACTTAATGCAGAAGATTTATTTTACAGGTCCTAAGACGATGACTGAACTGAGTGGAAATTTAGGAATTGCCAAAAGTACTACAACTGGACTTGTTTCAAGGTTAGAGAAGGATGGTTTTTTAGAAAGAGTTAAATCATCTGACGATAAAAGAGTTATAAATGTATCATTAACTGAAAAAGGAAAAAAGGTAATTGATGAAGTTATTGTTGAAAGAGTTCAATTCATTAAAAGTGTTTTGCAAAGTATGCCTGAACAATTTGAGAATGAGTTAATAGATTTATTAGAGAGATTTAATAGTGCCATAGTGAAAAAATAGACATTAGCTTTGTTTGGAGGGTTTCTATGAAAAAAATACTGATAGTACTTCTTTTGGTTTTCTCAATTCTTGCGTTTTCAGTAGAAGTAGTTATAACGGATGTTTCTCCATATTCAGCTGATTATGAGTTAATAAAATATTTGGTCGAAAATAGAATTATGGAGCTCGATGAAAATGGAAAATTCAAGCCGAATTTATTAATGACTAGAATCGATGTTGCTAGAATTATTTATAATGCTATCCAACTATTCAATCTTGAATCAATAAACGACTTATTGAAGCAAATAAGTGAGATAAATAATACTACGAAATTAACAAAGAGTTTAATATCTGGTATTGATGAGAGGATTAACATTGTAGATGAAGAACAAAAAAATCTAAGTAAAACAATCACAAAGTTATCTAATGATTTTGAAAATTATAAATCAACTCTTTCAAAAATTCCAATTTTAGAAACAGGGATTTTAACTTTAAATGCTTCAATCTCTTCTTTGGAAGAACAATTGAAAAATGAAAATTTGTTAAATCTCGAGAAAAGAGTTTCAAATCTTGAGAAAAATTTTGTAAGTAAAGAAGATTTTGAGGATATTAAAAATAAAGTTTCTTTAATGGAAAATTCTCTTTTTAATATTAATAAAGACTTAACTCAGAAAATAGATTCAATTAATGAGGAAATAGATAATGTAAAGAAAGATGCGAAAATTAAAAATGATCAGGTGAATGTACAACTTGAAAATTTAAAAAATACTGTACAGAATCTTTCATTAAGCTTTTCATCTTTTAACGATAAATTAAATTATTTGGATGAAATTTATTTAAATTTAAAAGATTTTGACTTTGCAAAACTAAAAAATTTAGATGATTTTCAGGAAATGAAATTAAAAGTTGAAAACTTTGAAAATTCATTAACTTCAATTAATGAAAGATTAAAAAATTTTGAGAAATTAGAAAATAAGATCAATTCTTTTGATTCAGATATAAATTTATTAAATATGAAATTAAATACCTTAAGTGAAAGTTTTAATGAACTTGAAACAAAATTAAGTGAATTAAATAATAAAGTGATTAAGTTGGATCCAGCAATTGAAAGAATATCAGAATTAGAAACTAAAGTAGAGAAATTAGAAAAATTAGAAATAGATGGATCAAAATTAAGTGAAATTTCTAGAAACATTGAAAATTTTTCGAGTTTTATTGATGAAACTTCTTCAAATATTGATAATTTAAACAAAAATATTAAAAAATTAGATTCAAAGATTTATATTTTAACTATATTAGCTGGTAGTTCGATTTTGTTGGCGTTTATTTCATTTATGACCGCTTTGCTATTTTAAGGAGGTTTTTATGGAAAAAGTTTATCCCTTTTTTAGAAAAATGATATGGGGAAACCCTGAATTGAATAAAATTTTTGATATTAAAGGAGAACCAATTGGGGAAATTTGGTTGGTCTCCGGGCACCATTTTCATACTTCCGTATTGAGTAGCGGAAGAAATATTAATGAAGCATCAGAACAATTATGTGGAAAGAAATTTGACAGATTTCCTTTGTTAGTTAAGTTAATATCTTCTTCATCTTGGTTGTCTGTTCAAGTTCATCCAGATGATGAATATGCAAAAAGTGTTGAAAATGAACCTTGGGGAAAAAATGAAGCATGGTATTTTCTAAGCGATGGCACTATTGCTATATGCGAAGAGCCTTCTTTGATTAAAAATGCACTTAAAAAAGGTAACTGGAATAATGTTCTTAGAATAGAAAAAATAAAAGCAGGAACTTTTGTTAATATTCCTGCTGGAACAATTCATGCATTAGGTCCAAATTCTACAGTGATTGAAGTACAGCAATCTTCAGATTTAACTTATAGAATTTACGATTGGGGTAGGGGGCGAGAAACACATATCAAAAAGGCATTAGAAGTGGCTAAGCCAGTTAAATTTAAAGATTTGTTAGCCCCAAATGTAGAAACAAAATATTTTTTAATGAAAGAAATTTTAGAAGAAAAAATCCAGGATTTTTCAATAGTTGTTCCAAAAAAAATAACAAAAGATTATTCGGCTTTTTTAATCTCAAATGGCGATTTTGAAAAAGTTAAAAATTCAATTGTGATTAAGCTTGGGAAATTCTTTTTGAATTTATAAAGATTTTTGAGTTTTTTTCTAGTCCTAAAAATTTTGAAATGACATCACATTTTGCAATCAATGCAAAAAACAAATTTTTTCTCTTTTCATCTGATAATCCTTCAAAATTTCCCTGACCTTTGGCTAATACAATTTCATAATCATAAAAGGCTTTTCTGAATTCTTCAGTTGATTTGCTAATAGTAACACCCGGGGTTTTCAGCCCCGTATCTATAATTTTGGCTAATTTATCCAAACCAATTTGTTTTGCATCTTCTATAGTTGCATCGTTAATTATAGGTTGTCCTTTTACAGCAACTGCAATATTTAAATCCTTATGAAAAGATTTGATGATATCAATAAATAGCTTATCGAAAACAATTTCTCCAGCATTATCAACTAAATATAAAAGAGAATTAGACTTTAAAAGTTTTAATTTAAATTCTTCAAAGTCATCAATAGAAAAAGGCTCATTCCAAATTTCTGTAACTTTTGAAATTAAAAATTCTAAGGAATCTGGCATAGCTCCAAAATCAACTAAATTACCGGATACTGCTAATTTTGCTGCATCATATAATGGATCAGAAGAATCTAAAATTTTTAGTTTAAAGGTATCGTACAACTTTAATGCGATTTCATTTGATTTTTTCTTCTCATTTCGAAAAATATCATCAATTTTAAGGTATTTTTCTAAATTAGTATACATTTCTTCTGAAATATCAATTGGTTTTAAACCATACTTTACTGTGGATAAATCGCTTAGAACTTTGGTTAGCAAGTTCCATTTTTCTTCTTCATTATTAACATATTTACTTAAAATTCTTTGGGCTTGTGAAACATGACAAACAAGACAAGCACTTGTAGATTTCAATTTACTCCTCCTCTTTGTTTTGAAGTTTTTTTTCAATTATATTTAGTACATCTCCTACAGTTAGTATACTTTCTAGTTCTTCATCTTCAATTCTTATTCCGTACTCGTCTTCTAAAATCATAATAAGATCGACAACGTCAAGTGAATCAGCACCTAAATCATCAATAATGTTGGATGATTCGTCAATTTCTTCAATTGGTATATCAAGTTTTTCAGCCAAAATTTTGCTTAATTGCCTAAAAAGTTCTGCTCTTTCCATTATAACCCTCCTCACTTTTCTTTTTACATTTAAGATTAAACATATTTTTTATTTGTTGTCAAGTTTATTTTTTAAGAATTATATCACAGAAATATTTTTATAAAAAGTATATGGTGGATTTTTGTTTATTTTAAAGGTTTTTTATGGTATTATTTAATATAGTTAGGGAGGTGTGATTATTTCTGAAAGAATTTTTGATCCAGAAAGGACTCCTGTAGATAATTTAACCATAAGGCCTCAGTATTTACGGGAATATATTGGTCAGGAAATGATAAAAAAAAGATTATTGCTTGCTATTAACGCTGCGAAAATAAGAAATGAAGCATTAGATCATGTTTTGTTGGTTGGGCCTCCTGGCTTGGGGAAGACCACTCTTGCTCACATTATTTCTAATGAAATGGGTACCAATATACATGTAACCAGTGGACCGGTTCTTGAAAAACAGGGGGATGTAGCTGCTATACTAACTAATTTAGAATTCGGTGATATATTGTTTATAGATGAAATTCACAGAATGAACAAATCTGTAGAAGAGATTTTATATACCGCTATGGAAGATTTTCAAATTGATATCATGATAGGAAAAGGGCCATCGGCAAGATCAATAAGAATTGATTTGCAACCATTTACCCTAGTTGGAGCTACTACACGCAGTGGGCTTTTAAGTTCACCATTAAGGAATAGATTTGGATTGATTATGGAACTTGATTTCTACAGTGAAGATGAATTGAAGATAATTTTAAAAAGAGCAGCTAATATACTTGATGTAAAAATTGAGGATGATGCAGCGTTTTTGCTAGCTAAAAGATCTAGAGGAACTCCAAGAATAGCATTAAGATTATTAAGAAGAGTTAGAGATATGAGCACAGTTAATGAAAAAAAAGTAATTGATATAAAGATGGTTGAAGAAATAATGAAACTTTTGGGAATAGATGAAAATGGTTTAGATGAAATGGATAGAAAAATACTAAGAACGATTATTGAGGTTTATAATGGTGGACCAGTTGGGTTGAAATCTTTAGCTGCATCTGTTGGTATAGCCGAGGATAGTATTTCAGAAGTTTATGAACCATATTTACTGCAAAGTGGTTTTCTAGCTAGAACTCCTAGAGGAAGAATAGCAACTAAAAAGTCATATAAGCATCTTGGTTATAAAAAGGTAGGAGGGCTTTTTGATGGTCAAGATTTATGAAAATTATCTTAAAATTTTGAAAAATATTGAAAAAACATGTAATAAAATTGGAAGAGATATTTCGGAAATAACAGTAGTTGCTGTTAGTAAAACCTTTCCTGTTGAAGTTATCAAGGATGCCTACGATTCAGGAATAAAAATTTTTGGAGAGAATTATGCACAGGAATTAAGAGATAAATCAAAATATTTTATTGAGTATGATATAAGTTGGCATTTTATTGGTAGAATTCAATTAAACAAATTAAAATATATTGTACCGGTTAGTGATTTAATTCATTCTGTTTCAAGAGTTGATGAACTTGAAAAAATCGATTTATTGTCTAAAAAATTAAATAAAATTCAAAGAGTATTAATTCAAGTTAATGTATCTGGTGAAGAAACTAAATCCGGTTTAAAACCTAAAGAACTAAGTGATTTTGTTTATAAAGCTAAGGATTTTAAGAATGTACAGGTTGTTGGTTTAATGACCATTGCTCCATTCACAGATGATGAAAGGATTATCAGAAATGTTTTCTCAAGGTTAAGACTTTTAAAAGAGGATTTACAAAAAGATTTTCCTGAAATTAATCATCTTTCCATGGGTATGAGTAATGATTATCTTATAGCTGTTGAAGAAGGAGCAACTATATTGAGAATTGGTACAGCAATTTTTGGAGAAAGAAAATACAAATAGTTAATTTAATTCTTAAAAAACGTTTTATTTTATAAAAAGGATTTGATAAATTTTCAAACAAAAGGAGGAGAAATATGTTTTTAATTGCTAATTTTTTGATTGGATTTGGTTATGCTATTAGAGTTTTGTTTAATATTGAAATTATTATTATTATAATATCAGCATTTTTAAGTTGGATTCCTCAAGCGAGAAGTTTTTACTATTATTTTCAATCACTGGCAGATATTGTTGAAAAACCATTAAGAAAGATTATCCCAAGAATTGGACCTGTAGATATTTCTCCTATAATAGCAATAGTTTTATTAGTTTTTTTAGATAGATTTCTAGCACAAAGTATTATAGATTTGGGGTTTTTGTTAAAATGAAAAGTATTGGGATATTTTTTAAACCAGATTTAGAAAAGATAGCTTCCAGTTTTGCTAAGAAGTTAGAAGAAAAAAATGTAAATATAAAATTTTTTTCGTCAAATGTATTAGAAATTAATTACAAAACGGATGTAACTTTAGTAATTGGCGGTGATGGAACAGTTTTAAAAGCCGCTAAATTTGTTTTATCTCCGATTATTGGATTTAAAGGTGGAAGATTAGGCTTCCTTTCTAGCTATACAATTGAGGAATTTGAAAAATTTTTAAAAGATTTTGAAACTAATCAATTTAGAGAAGATAAAAGGCAGTTTCTTGAAGTTAAAGAAATAAACGCATTGTGTTTAAACGATGTTGTAGCTTTGAAAGAACCATCTCAGAAAATGGTAGACATAGAAATAACATTTAGAGACGGAAATTTTGTCTTTCATGCTGATGGATTAGTTATTAGTACCCCTACCGGATCAACTGCTTATTCCCTTTCATTAGGAGGACCCATTTTGTTGCCTAATGTAGATGCATATGTTTTAACTCCAATAGCTCCTCAATTTTTAGCTTCAAGAAGTGTAATTTTGCCCGATTATGAAGAGATAAGTGTTTTAACAAGTTTTGAGACTCATTTAATTGTAGATGGAGTTGATTATGGGAAGTTTAAAAAGTTTTCAGTAAAAAAATCCGAGAAAAATATTACTATTTTAAGACCTTTTGATTATGACTTTTCAAAATCAATAAAGGAAAAATTGGGGTATGGAAAAAATTATTTTAAATAAGGTGATATTATGGATTGGATTTTAAAGGAAAATATTGAAGAATTAAAAAAAATGGTATTAAAAGAAGGATGGCTAGCTGAAACTTTATTTAATCAAGCTTTGAATTCATTGAAAGAAAGAGATGAAAAATCTACCAAAATTGTTCTTGGAAGAAAAAATGAAATTAATATTATGGATATGAAAATTAAAGAGAAAGCTTTAGTAATTTTATCTACTATGATGCCAATGTCAAAAGACTTAAGAATTGTAATTGGTAGTTTTGTGATATCAAGCTATTTTCAAATGATATCTGAAAAATCATTAGAAATTGCAAAAAAAACCTTGGAATTGATAAAAGAACCACAATTAAAACCTTTAGTAACAATTCCTGAAATGGCTAAGTATGCCTTAATAATGTTAAGAGAGAGCATGAGAATGTTTGCTGATCAGAATATGAATGGTGCAGAGAATATTTGTGAACGCGATCAAGAAATTGATGATTTTTTGGAAGAAGTTAGAAGTGAATTAATGGTATATATGATGGAAAATTCTAAATATGTGAAAAGAGCGCTAATTTTACTTGAAATTGCTCAAAACATTGAGGAAATAGCAGATCAAGCAACGAGAATTGCAGAAACTACATCATACATAATTACTGGAAAGCAATATAGGTGTTTCAATGATAAACTTTATACAATTGACTCTTTAGAGAATACTAAGGAGGAAAATTCTTGAAAGTTTTAACAAAATATATTTTAAAACTTTCATTGGGCCCTTTTTTAATGGGACTTTTTGGTTTTGTTGTTTTTGCTAGTGTTGAACTTTTATACCAGCTTTCAGATATTATTGTGAGACACCGAGTTGGTATTTTAAAGTTGTTTGAATTGATTTATTATAATTTACCATATTTTATTTCTATGGGGATTCCTGTTGGAGTTTTATTTTCCATTTTTTGGGTTCTCTCACAATTATACAATTCAAAAGAAATTACAGCTTTGCTAGTTCATGGAATCCCGTCTAAAAAATTAGTTTTTCCATTTTTTTTGCTTGCAATAGTTTTCGGACTTTTTGCATTTTATTTAAACGACCAAATTGTACCAAAGTTTAACCAAAAAGCTGTTGAAACAATTTCAAAATATGTATATAAAAAACCTGAATTAAACATACGTGAAAATATTTTAACAAAAATTGATGATGAACAGTATTTTTTTGTAAAAAAATATGACCAGGAAAATGGTGTATTATATGATGTCGTTTTGTTTCAAAATTTTGATTACGAAGAGAGAATAATTACAGCTGATAGAGTTATCAAAGAAGAAAATGCTTGGTATTTATTAAATGGTAAGATGTATGTAACTGATGAATCTGGTTTTCTCAAACTTGATATGAACTTTTCAAGAATAAAATTAGATTTAAAAGAAGATCTTGAAAATTTGATGAGATTTGGAAAATCACCTCGAGATATGACAGGAAAAGAATTGAAAAACAAGATAACAACATTTTCAAAATTAGGCATAGATCCATCTCCTTGGATTGTTGAACTTCATTCAAGATATGCTAATTCAGTTGGCCCTTTTATAATAGCATTATTAGGTGTTCCTTTATCGCTTTTGTTTGGACTAAAAAGCAAATCATGGAGTGTTATTCTAACTTTTGGTATCGTTGTACTTTATCAGGGTTCAGGTGCTTGGCTTGCGGCTATGGGAAAAGAGAATTTAATTAATCCTTATTTCTCAGCTTGGATTCCTAATATCATATTTGGATTTTTAGGAATATTCTTGTTTTTAGTTCTTGATACGCCTTTTGCATATAAAATAAGAGAATTTATGTCAAAATTATTCATTTTAGCAGTTTTTGTAATTATTTTTTTTAATACACAGGCATTTTCTAGTGTAATAACATTGGATGCTTCAAATATTTTCTTTTTTGAAGATACTGTACTTGCTAGCGGAAACGTTCAAATTCTATGGAATGAAAATAATATAATTTCTGACTTTGCTACTATTACTATTGAAGATAAATATGCAAAATATCTAGAAGCCGAAGGAAACGTAGAATATAGGTATAAAGAAAGAGTTTATTATGCAAAGTATTTGAAATATACATTTGATAAGGACAAATCATACTCTTTGAGAGTTAGAGGTAATTTTGATTATAAAAGCTCGGGGAAAAAAGTAAATTTATATTTTGGAGCCGAGAGCGTTATTACTTATCCTTCAAGTTCTTTATTGTCTGAAGCTTATATTACAACTTGCGAATTAGAACATCCACATTATAAGATAGAATCGTTAAATGTTTTTGTTTATGAAGGTAAATACATTGTGGCTGAAAATTCATTATTATTTATTCTCGATATTCCTTTTTTACCTTATCCAGTTTATTTTGCTAGCATTTCAGAAAGAGAAAAACCCCCGTTTTCCTTTTCATTTTCTTGGTCACCATATGATGGTTTTTCAACAAATCAGGGTTATGTGTCTCATATAAATGATTTAATTTTAGAAACATCAATAAGTACATCTAAAAATGGTTCAGATTTTAGATTATTTGTAAATGATTCAAAAACCAATGAAAAATTTTCGTTAGATTTTGGGAAAAATATCTTGAATTTACAAACTAAGAACTTCGAATATAAAATAAATTGGAAAATTTTAAATACATCAGCAAAATTAATTTTTGGTGACTTTTATTTCGAGCAAAATTACGTTTCAGAAACTAGCTGGAACAAACGAGTTGGTTTTACACATACTTTTAGTACAAAACCCACAAAAAGTATTTTTAATTTTTATTTGGATTATAATGGTCAAAGATCTTTAATTTACAATTCTTTTTTGTTGAATAACCTTAGTTTTTCTTTAAATGATTTTCTCAAATTTAAAGTTAACAATTTAACATCTAATGTAAGTGTTTATAAAGAAGGATTTTTTTTGGATGATTCTACTTGGATTACAAATGAAAATATAAGATATAAATTTAGTCTTTTTGATGGGAAATATTTTAATACGATCTTTGATGTTTTTTATGGAAATAACCAGTATACAAGTAAAATTGATCATAAATTTGTTTTACCTTATTCTTTTACTTATAAAAACTTTCAATTAAATGCTCAATATGAATTTGATATGGATGTTTATAATGCTTTTACCAATGAGTATTACTTTCAAATTGGTATGTTTGATGATTACAAAATATCTATTAAATATAATTTAAAACCTTTGACTTTTGAAACAAAGTATCGATACAGGATTAATTTTGGTGATGAATCGACATCGAATAATATATCTAATTTTAACTTCATTTTGTCTCTTAAAGATGATTTCTCGGGTATAAGTGTTTCTAAAGGATGGGATTTTTTAAATAACAAACAACTTAACGATCTGATTGATTATAATCTTCATTTTTCAATAAATGATTATAATTTTTCTTTTAAGGCTTCTTCCGAATATGATAATGAGGATAAAATATTATTACCTTCTAATGTTAATTTGAATATTGTGAACTCGAAAGTTCGTCTAAATTATAAATCAAATTTTAAATTTTATCATGCCGAAGATGTTCCAATTAAGGACATTACTCATACTTTAGTTTATCAGAATCTAAAAGGTTCCGTTACACAGTCAATAGAAGAAGATTATATAAAAAACGCATATTTTAAAGGTACATTTGTTTTAGAAGATTTTAAAAATTCGTTGAGTTTTTCTTTTTACAAATCATCAAAAATTGATGATGCAAGATTCAATCTAAATTATAACTTAGAAGTAAATAAAAATAAATTCAGTATTTCCTATGGAAGTGTGGGTAAAAATTTAAGATTTGGCTTGTCTATTAATTCTATAGATCCATCATTTGTATTAGGAGGAACATATGATTTTAATAAAGAAAAATTTACAGTTTTACAATTTTCATTTTCTAAGAAATTACATCATTGGGTGTTTAATTTTAACAGTGAATTTTCATTTAATGATGATGGAAAGTTTGATTTTAATGATGTTCAAAAATTATCAATACTTTTTTACGTTATAGAATTTAGTGAAAAGTTCTTTGGCTGGGATTTAAAAAATAATGAACCTAGCATAGGCTTATTTTAGTTTTGTATATTTGAAATATTGAAATATATGATAAAATTTTTCAAAAAACGGGAGGATTGAATATGTCTGAGATAGTATATATAGAGAAGTTAGCTTTTGGTGGGCAAGGAATAGGTAAGTTGCCAGGAGGTAAAATTGTTTTTGTATCAGGAGCATATCCAGGAGAATTAGTTGAAGTAGATATTATTTCAGAAAAGAAGGATTATTCAATTGGAAAAATAAAAAAGATTGTAGAAGGGATATCAGAAAGAAGGGTTCCTCAATGCCCTTATTTTAGGAACTGTGGAGGGTGTGATTTTTTAGATTTAAACTACAAAAAACAACTTCAATTTAAGGAAGACATTTTAAAAGATCAACTCCAGAGAATTGCAAAAATATCAGGTGAAATTGTGGAAAAAATTCAAGAGAGTAAAAATGAATTTGGATATCGCCTAAAAATGGAATTTTCTTTCGATTATCAAAAACAAACCTTATTAGGTTTGAAAATGAAAAATTCAAATAAAATAGTGCAAGTAAGAAAATGTCTTTTAGCTCCCAAAAGTTTTAATAAGATTTTGGATACTGTTCCTGAAATAATCGATTTATATAAAATACCTGTGTATAAAAACAGAAAAGGTATTTTAAAGCACTTGGTTTTAAGATATTCTCCAACTGAAAATTCTGTTATGGCTATATTCATTACAAAAACTGAAAAATTTACAAATCGAAGGGATTTAGCGAATATGCTTGTAAAGAAAGTCCCGTATGTTTCATCTGTTATACATGTTATGAATAGTAGTGACAGAATTGTATTAAGAGGGCCTTATAAAGTCTTAAAAGGCGAAGGTGTAATAAATTACGAATTTGACTGGGAGAAATTTCAAGTTCCTCCCACTGCTTTTTTTCAAAATAATTATTTTGTAACAGCCAAAATGATTGAGTTTTTGACTAAGAATCTAAATTTGGAAGGTTCTGAAACAATTCTAGATTTATATAGTGGACTTGGAACATTTTCAATAAGACTTGCTGCATTATCAAAATTTGTAGTAGCTGTTGAGAGTAATCATGTTTCTGTTAGAGCGGGTAAAGCAAATGCAAATATTAATAATTTGAGAAATATAAAATTTATAGAATCAGATGTTGAAGAATTTCTGATGGCAAATGAAAATAAGTTTGATATTATAGTTGCAGATCCACCAAGAAGCGGTCTTGGAAATAAAGCAGTTTCAAAGATAATAGATATGAAGCCAGAAAAGATAGCTTATATTTCATGTAATCCTTCTACTCTTGCAAGAGATTTGAAAATGTTTGTAAATTCAGGAAAGTATAAAATAGAAATTATAAAACCGTTCGATATGTTTCCTCAAACTTATCATGTTGAGGCAGTAGTTTTAATGTCTCGAGTAAATAAAAAACAAATAAATATGTAGAAAACCTTGGATATTTCAATTAATATGTGAAATGGCAATATTAAAAAAAAGGAATATATGCCTATGGATTTTGAAAACAAAAGAAAAATTAATATTGACTATCTTAGAGCGTTTTAAATGATGCTAGTTGTATTAGATCATTCTATACTTACTTATACCTTTTTTGGTGGCAGAGTTATGAAAAATGATTCTCATAATTTTTTCAAGCTTTGAATAGATTACATTGTACAATGACAATTTTTTGTGTTTTTATTCTTCTTTATTTCAGGATTATTTTCACTTAAATCAATTTCTGAAATGGAATTAAACACTTTTAAATGATCGTTTTATTCATCTTATGTTTTCAGGAACATTATTTATTAATCTTTTTGTGACTTGATTTTTGATAAAAATTTAGTTGATTATGTTTATTCAGAAATTTATATTGGCAACATAACAGCTCAAATTAGCATTTTTATGTTTAAGTTATTAGTAGTAATTATTAGTACGGTTGCTTCTTTAGAATTTCTTGGACTTTTTATAGTTTTTATAAATAAACCAAATAAGTTTTTTGATATATTTTTCAAAAAAGTAAAAAAAAGTAATGGGTATTTATCTGATTCATTATACCGCTGTTTCAATTTATCAGTTATCAGCTTTTGTTAAAAAATAGTAGTGTGGTTATTATCTTTAATAGCTTCATTGGTTTGAGCTTTTGTTTTTAAGAATATATCTTTTCTTGGAATTGCTTTTGAGGCAAAGTATGTAGGAAATACAACATTCTTTTAAATATTACAACAATCATAATGACACTTGTTCTTATAATAGCATAAAAATCAATTAAAGTAGAACATAATTTACTAAAATTTAAAAACTGTTTGAAACTTCATTATTAATATTTGTTTTTCAAGAACTTGTAAGATATTTTCCGCTAATTCTTAGATTGCCAATGCATAAATGTTTTATCTTTTTATGAAGAGTGTTTGTTTAGAATTTTCAATATGATAATAGCTTGGATCTACTTTTTAATGTAAATGAAATCAGAGGAAAGTTATAGATTGATGATATTATATTTTTAGTTAGTGAAAACATATGTAAATTCATAATCAATACTATATATTTATTAAAACAAACGGTGTTTCACAAATTTTTTTATAAGAAATAAGGAAAATTTTTTGAAATCAAATTAATGATTTTGAAATAGGTTGTGGAAGAATTGAGATGGGGGAATTTTTATGAATATTTTATGGGGAATTCTTATGTTATTAATTGGTCTTTTTCTTTTTGTGTCTGCCATTACAAAAAGTGAATTTATCGTTTACAGATTATTTGTTGCTAGAAGCAAGATCTTGTGGGGAAAAAACGTACATATTTTCTTCCTATTAGTTGGCATTGTGCTGATGGGATTAAGTTTATTTTTCTTTTTTAATATCTGGTGAAATTAATAATTAATAAAAATCTTTATGTTTTGGTGATATACTTACCTAATAATATGTTTTGCTTCTTGTATTGAGCGAAGCTAGAGACGAAGTATCGAATTTAATGGTAGATAGGTATAGGCTAGATAGTAGTAGTTCTATGACTTTAAAATCTGAATAGATAAAAGTTTTGCTACGCCGTTTATGAATAAATTTTGTGATGTACAAATCTTGAGGTTAAATGTTGAATCATGGTTTAATAAATTTTTTTGCATATTTTTTCGTATATAATGAAGATTATTGTAAGATTTTGATAAAAATAAACGATGAAAAACTCAGGAAAGTTTTATTAAAATTAATAGAAAAAACTCTGGTTCAATATGAATCTGTCAGAATACATTTGTATTTGTTTGATTTATATAAAAAGGCTTCTATAGAGTTTCTGGAATGTTTTGAGTTTTTTACGATATTAATATCATTATGATTTTTAGATGGGTAACTGTTTTCATTCTTTGTAATACCTCGTGATTATGTTAAAGCATGTCTAGTTAATGAGTATAAATATAACCATATTTTTGTTGACATCTTTCTACAAGCGAGTAAAATGTAAAGAAAATAGAAAGAAAGATTTCTATACTGATGTGATTAAAAAAATAATTAACCAATTAAAAATATGTCGAAAGTTATATGAAACCGAATATTGTCTTGAAAAGATGGTGAATAAAATGGTTTTTAAAAAAAAGAAAATCACATATTGAAATAGCAAGAGAAGCGTTTAAAAAAGGAGATTTAGAAGAACAAAAAAAGCTCATGAACCAGATTATATAGAAAAACCTCATAAAACAGAACAAGGAAAGTATATAAGTCCGGCGATTTATGGGGCAAGCGATGGAATTATAACAACTTTTGCGGTTGTTGCAGGAGTTACAGGGGCACAACTTGATCCAAAAATTGTATTAATCTTAGGTTTTGCAAATTTATTTGCCGACGGTTTTTCCATGGCAGTAGAAGATTACTTATCTGAAAAATCTGAAAGAGATTATATAGAAAGCGAAAGAAAAAGGGAGCTTTGGGAGGTTGAGAATTTCCCGGAGGCTGAAAGAAAAGAAATTGAGGAAATTTATCAAGAAAAAGGAATTAAGAGTGAAAAATTGAATCAATTAGTTGATATTATTACTTCAAATAAGAAACTATGGATTGAAACTATGATGAAAGATGAGTTAGGACTGATGGTTGATAATGATATTTCTCCATTAAAAAGCGCAGTTGTTACATTTCTATCTTTTGTTTTGGCAGGTTTTATGCCTTTGATAGCCTATGTATTTGCTAGTTTTGTTTCTGTGTTTAAAGAACATAGCTTTCTTTCAGCAAGTATAATAACAGGGTTAACTTTATTTATAGTTGGAGCTTTGAGACAATTTGTTACTGATGTAAAATGGTATTTAGGCGGCCTAGAAATGCTTTTAGTTGGAGGTTTATCAGCAACAGTTGCTTTTTTAGTTGGATTTATATTACGTACAATTTTTGGAATAGTAGTATAGTATGTTAAAATTAAGGAGGAATAGTATGAATGTTAAAAGAGCTTTGATTAGTGTTTCAGATAAAAGAGGAATAATTGAATTTTCAAAAAAGCTTCAACAAAGAGATGTTGAAATAATTAGTACTGGTGGTACTGCTAATTACTTGGAAAAAGAAGGAATAAAAGTTACAAAAGTTTCTGAATTAACAGGTTTTCCAGAAATTTTGGAAGGGAGGGTAAAAACATTACATCCTAAAATTTTTGGGGCAATTTTGGCTAAGTTTGGAAACAAACAACATATGAAGGAATTGTTGGAAAACGATATAAAATTCATTGATATGGTAGTTGTAAATTTATCTCCTTTTGAAGAAATTGCAAAACAATCAAGAAACGAAGAAAAACTTATTGAATACATAGATATTGGAGGTGTGGCTTTATTAAGAGCTGCAGCCAAGAATTATAGGGATGTAATTGTTTTAACTGATCCTGATGATTATGAAAAAGTGATAAGAAGTTTGGATGAATGTGGTGATGTGACACTACATATGAGGCGAATTTTTGCTTTAAAAGCTTTTTATAAAACAATGAAGTATGATGCAGAAATTCACAGCGTTTTATCCGAATTATTTGCCTCAAAAGAATTTGAGGAATAAATAAGAAGGTGAAAAAATGAGTTTAAAAAAATTTATTATTTTATTAGTAATTTTTTCTTCAATTTTGGTAATGGCAGGCAGTATTTCTGTTTCTATTTATTTCGGTTTTCCACCAAAACTTCCTGAATATGGTTTATGGATTGAAACGGGTATTCCTTACGCAAATATATATGTCGATGGTTCTTTGGTAGGTCAAACTAATATTTTTGGTTATTTGATAGTTGTTTTTGAAGAAGAGGGTTACCACACTATAAAAGTAGATGCGGATAATTTCATGCCCTTTACAAAAACTTTGTATATTGAAAAAGATGGTGTAAGAATCTATGTAAATTTAGAAAAAGCTGGAAAAATAATGGTTTTTTCGAATGTTTATCCAGTAAATGTATATGTTAACGGGAATTATTATGGAACTATTAATAATGAAACTGAAGCTATGAAAATACCTGCCGGTAGTAATCAAATTATCTTTTCGTCCCCAGGGTATGAGTATATATCGAAAAAGTTATTTCTGGATTTTAAGGAAGTAAAAATATTTGAATTAAATTTTATCCCTAAAAAATTAGAAATGAATATTGAGACTAATTATACGGAATTTTCTCCCAACAATGATTGGTTCAGGGATACTTGGGATTTAAGAATTTATTTATCAACTTTTGCAAATGTAAAAATTGAAATTTATAATAAAGAAACAGGAGAACTAGTTTTAGAAAGAACATTTCAAGGAAAACCTAATTATAACTATTTCACTTGGAAAGGTGAAAATGCAGGTGATGGGGATTATTTAGTTAAAATTATCGCAGAAAACGGTAAAGAAAAAGTTGAAAGAAAAATAACAGTTACTGTTGACAGAAAAAAGTATGTTTATATTAAGCAAATTTTTCTTACTTCAATGTTAGCCATTTTGTTATTTGTGATTTTAGGATTATAAAAGGAGGAATTTAAGTGTTAGCTTTTGAGTTGAAGCAAAAAATAGACGAAGTTAAGAAAAAATATGAAGATATTCTTCAGGTTTTTCATCCTGAAGAAAAAGAAGAGGAGTTAAAAGAACTTGAAGATATAATGGGGCAATCAGATTTTTGGAACGACCAGAAAAGAGCTAAGGAAATATCTAAAAAAGCTCAAAGGATAAGAAAAATTATTGATGATATGAAGGAAATTGAAGAACAATTTGGAGATTTGGAAGCTGGGATAGAATTATCTGAAGAAGATCCAAGTATGATGGAAATGGTAAATGAATTAATTGAAGATATTGAAAAAAGAGTTAGAAATTTTGAGTTAGAGCTACTATTAAACGGTAAATTCGATGCGAATAATGCTTATCTTACTATTCATCCTGGCGCTGGTGGAACTGAATCCCAAGATTGGGCTTCGATGTTACTAAGAATGTATATGCGATGGGCTGAAAGAAAGGGATTTAGTGTTGAATTGGTTGATTATCAACCTGGAGATGAGGCTGGAATTAAAAGTGCCACATTATATATAAAAGGTGAGTTTGCGTATGGTTATTTAAAATATGAAAAAGGAGTTCATAGGCTAGTAAGAATTTCACCATTTGATGCAAATAAAAGAAGACATACTTCTTTTGCTTCAGTCAACGTGATGCCTGAACTTGAAGATGAAATCGATATTGAAATAAATCCTGATGATTTAAGAATTGATACTTATAGAGCATCAGGAGCTGGTGGGCAGTATGTTAATAAAACAGAATCGGCTATTAGAATTACCCATATACCTACTGGAATTGTAGTTACATGTCAAACTGAACGTTCACAGCTACAAAACAAAGAAACAGCAATGAAAGTTTTAAAAGCCAGGTTATATCAATTGGAACTTGAAAAACGTCAAAAGGAAATTCAAGAAATCCAAGGGGAATTGAAAGATATTTCTTGGGGGAATCAAATAAGATCTTATGTCTTTCAACCATATACTATGGTGAAAGATCATAGAACAAATGTTGAAACTGGAAACATTGAAGCAGTAATGGATGGAGACATTGATATTTTCATAGAAGCTGAATTAATTTATTTTGCAGGGGGTAAAAAAAATACTTAGAGGTGGTAAATATGGGTAAAGTTTTTGTTGTTACTTCTGGAAAAGGTGGGGTCGGTAAGACCACTGTGTCTGCTAATCTAGGATGTACTTTAGCAAAATATGGAGAAAAAGTATGTGTGATTGATGCTGATGTTGGGTTGAAAAATTTAGATGTGGTGCTTGGTTTAGAGAATAGAATAATTTATACTTTGATCGATGTCATCAAAGGTAATGTTTCCCCAAATGAAGCTTTAGTGAGACATAAATTGTTAAAAAGTTTATATTTATTGCCCGCTTCGCAAATTGCAACAAAGGAAATGGTTTCTCCAGAGGATATGATTAATATTGTTAATGATTTGAAACCCAACTTTGATTATATAATTATAGATTCTCCTGCTGGAATTGAAAGAGGTTTTAGAAATGCTGTTGCCCCTTCTGATCAAGCATTAATAGTAACTACTCCAGAACTTCCCGCAATTTCAGATGCAGATAGAGTAATAGGATTATTAGAAAATTTTGGTTTTGAAGAAGACAATATTTTATTAATTTTAAATAAGTATAAATTTCATATGGCCAAAAAAGGAGAAATGCTTACAGAAGAAGACGTTAAAAGAGCATTAGCAATAAAATTATTAGGAGTAATTCCAGAGTCAGATGAGGTAATAATTTCAACTAACAAAGGCTTACCTCTTGTATTGGAAAATGAAAATGGAATTGTAAAAAGTTTTGAAAATATTGCAAGAAGAATTAAAGGTGAAGATATTCCAATTGAACAAGATTTGTTGTCAGTAAATAAAAATAATTTATTTGGTAAATTTGTGTCTTTGTTTAAAAAGAGGTGATTTGTATGTGGCTTTTAGATATATTTAAGAAAAATTCTAGAAAACATAATTCTAAAGAGGAAGCCTTAAAAAGATTAGAAAATATGATGAGTAGAAGACGAGAAACTGTTCACAAAATTCCTGTTGAGAACTTTTCTAAAAATTCTGAAGAAATTAAAAAAGAAGTTGTTAAAGTTGTGTCTCAAAAATTTAATGTTCCACTTGAAAGGGTGAAGGTTGATTGCCAAGAACAAGATGGATACGTAATAATAGTTACAAATATAAACTTCAAATAGTGCTTGTTTTACTTATTTTCTTTGTATTATCTGGCTGTGGTTTGATAATTAATAATATGTTAGAAAATACAGAAAAGACAGAATCTATTGAATTTCAAATAATTTATCAAGGATTTTATTATCAAGGATATGATTCAACAAGGATTTTTGGTGATGAATTTAGTTTTAATGATTTGATATCAGTAAGGATAGATTCAACAAGTAATGTTTTATATAATGGTGAACATTATTATTTTTTAAATAATGAAAATAATGATATTCCAATTATATATTCTCGAAATGAAAACTTTTTCGAAAATGATATTACTCCACCTGGACTTAACATAATTACTAAACAAAGTACTTTGAATTTAACTTTAGACTTAGAAGTAACAATAACATGTGAAGCTACTAATGCTGAAGGCGATCTTGAATCCACAGATTTAACTTTTAACACTAACGAAAATATTTCTACAGATACTTCTAATGTTTCAAAGTTAAAATTAATTATAGGTCTTGATGCTTCTGGAAATTTGGTATATGATTTATTAAAAGATAATGATTTTAATTATACTATTGCTAGAGATGAAAACGATGGAATTTACTATGTATTTGATAAGTCTTTTAGTAGATTTTATTCTACTTTAGTCTTAAATGGAGCAACTTCAATAATATATTACCCGTCTTCTTGGGGAATTTTTGATGTTCCTTACCCATATTGATAATTGGGAGGTTTTATATGAGAACTTTTAAGAAGAAAAGGAAAGTACCTTTGTTTGTTTATTCTGCGGTTGTAGTAGTTTTATCACTCCTTTTATTTGTAACCTTGATAAGCTCAGTTATAAGATATAATTTAAATTTGAAAGAGGTTAAAAAATTAGAAGCAAAATACAATGAATTAAAATTTGAGTATGATAAAAAATTAGAATTATACAATGCTTTAAAAAAGTTTAGTGAAAGTAGTGATAAGAAGCAATGAAGTATGTTGTCACGACATCATATCATCCAACAAAAGAAATGGTTGAACTTGCCAAGAAATTAGCAAAAGAATATAACGTAAGATATATTAATAGAAGGCATTTGTCTGAAAAATTGAAAAAAAAAGAAATTGATTTTTATTATGTAGTTGATAAGGATTTAATGCTTTCAATTAAATGGGGTAATAATGAATTTTTTTTCCATCAGGGAATTGCAAAAATAAGAATGGAAAATGTGAATCATGGAGAAAAAGATTATTTAATAGAATCAATAAAACCATCCATGGATTCTATAGTTTATGATGCAACTTGCGGTTTGGCTTCAGAGGCATTATTACTTGCCTACTTCTCTAAGAAAGTTATAGCAACTGAAGGATCTGTTCATGTATATAGAATAGTTAAATGGGGTCTAGAAAGATATACTTCAAATGTTGAATGGATAAATGAAGCTAAAAATAAGATTGAATTAATTCACGCAAATTATAAAGAATATATTAGAAAGATAAATGATAATTTTTTTGAAAGTGTTTATTGTGATCCAATGTTTGAAAATCCGATTTACCAGAGTAATAGTATAAATCCTTTAAGAAATTTTGCAGTATATGAAAATTTAAATATTGATGATATTGAAGAAATGATTAGAATTGCTAAAAAAAGAGTTGTAATTAAAACAAATATTAAAGATTCATTATACAAGAACATAAAATTTTTGTTTGATGAAGAATATCTTTCAAAAAAATCTGGAGTAGTTTATGGAGTAATTAAGAAGAAGTAGTGGAGGTGCTTTTAGTGGGATTTTTTAGAAAATTTAAAGAAGGTTTGAAAAAAACTAGAGAGACTTTTTTTGGAAAAATTAAAAATATACTTAAAGGTCAAAAATTAAGTGAAGAAATTCGGGAAGAAATAGAAGAATTACTTATTTTATCTGATGTTGGCTTTGAAGCAACCGAATATATATTGGAAAAAATAGAAGAATTAGATGAAGAGGATTCTTATGAAGCATTAAAAAAGGTTTTAATTGAAATTTTATCAGATGAAAATAATTTAAGAATTCCTGCCAACCCTCCTTTTGTTATTAGTTTGGTTGGAGTGAATGGTTCTGGAAAGACTACGACAGCCGGAAAATTAGCTGAATACTTTAAAAGTTCTGGAAAATCAGTTGTTTTAGCTGCTTGTGATACTTTTAGAGCAGCTGCAATAGATCAACTTAAAATATGGGCAGAAAGAACTAATTCAACATTTATTGCTCATCAGGAAGGCTCTGATTCTGCAGCAGTTGCTTTTGATGCTGTAAGTCATGCAATTGCCAAACAAAAAGACGTAGTTATTTTAGATACTGCTGGCAGATTACATACAAAGACGAATTTAATGGAAGAATTGAGGAAAATTAACAGGGTAATTAAGAAAAAAGTTCCTGATGCTCCACATGAGGTTTTATTAGTAATTGATGCTGTAACTGGGCAAAATGGATTGCAACAAACAAAAGTTTTTAAAGATTTTGTTGATGTAACAGGTATTGTTTTAACCAAGTTGGATGGTACTGCTAAAGGTGGAATTGCAATTGCAATTGCTAAGGAATTAGGAATTCCTATAAAATTTGTTGGATTGGGAGAAAAAATAGATGATTTAAAACCATTCGATCCAGAAGATTTTGTCAATGCTTTGTTGGAGGGTTAAAATGAAAATATACTTGAATGTTGTTGTTTTGTTTTTGCTTTTAATATTTGTATTTTCATGTAACTATGTTTCTTATAATGATTTCAACCAGTTAGAATTAAAAGTTGATTCATTGGAAAAAATCGTTAATGATCATGAGGTGCGTTTAAAAAATTTAGAAGAAGGAGTTGAATCATTAAATGTTTCTATTTCAAAAAAAATTAGTAATTTAAATAAAAAGATCTCTGAATTGGAAAAAAACAGTAATTATGATTATTTAGAAGATTATGTAAAACAAATTGCTTTAGAAGTTTCCAACCTTCAAAATCAATTAAATAAAGTAACAGCCGAGTTAACCGCTTACAGTTTGAAAACAATAATTTATAGATTGAATGAGGTAGAAGCTTTATCAAGAAGTTTAGATCTAGATGAAATAAAGCAAATGGTTAACGAAGCTGTAATTAAATTTGAAAATGGATATGAGGAAATTTCTAAAATAGAGGAAAAAATTTCTGAATTAGAATTGTCTATATCAGCGTTAAAAACCACTGTTCAAGAAATTGAAACAGTTAAAGAAGCAACTAATGTAAATTATGTCATTTCATCCAATCAGATTACGGTTAATTATGAAAAATTGGAATCAATTGAAAAAAATTTAAACTTTTTAAGTCAGAAAATTGATTCTTTGACCAGTGAAGAAACGTTGCAAAGAGATTTATCTTTAATTAGACAAATAAATGAAGAGTTAAGCTTTTTAAAGCAAAGGTTTAATGAAGGAGATATCACAGAACTTCTGAAGTTAAGGACAGGTTATATTAATTATATTGTTAGACCTGGAGATACTTTGTATAAAATAAGTATTGAATACAAATTAGGCAATGATGGGGTTCAAAAGTTGATTAGTTTTAATAATATAAAAGATCCTAAAAAAATAGTATCAGGTCAAGTAATAAAAATTCCTATAGATAATCCGGAAAGTTATGTTAAAGTTCCTTTGAAAGAAATAGACCCAGAAGATATTTTAGCTTATTTTGGAGATTCTGTTGATGGTATAACGAATTTGGGGATAGATATTAATGCCTCTGGAAAGGATGTTTATCCTATATTACCTGGTCGTGTAACGGTTAAAGGTAATAACGTTTTATATATAGACCATGGTAATGGAATTCTAGGGATTTATAAGGGAATAGATGCAGATTTAGATGAAGGCGATTGGGTTTCAACTGATGAGGAAATTGGAAAAGTTATTAGTGTATTTCATTTTGAATTGTGGATAAATGGTGAACCTAAAGATCCTTTTAGATTACTATTTCCTTTAAAAGGTAGTTTTAAGGTTACATTTTATACTCCATGGGATGATGGTAAAATACCGTATCATCCTACATTCAAGCTGACAAGAAGTGGTAAGATAGCAAGAGAATGGGTTACTGCTGCTGTGGATCCATCTATAATTCCACTTGGATCTTATATTTACATTCCTGCATTAAAAAAAATATTTATTGCAGAAGATACTGGAAGTTCAATAAAAGGTAAAAGGATTGATATATACATTGAAGATGTTTATACTGCAAGAAAAAATAGTATTAAAATTTTTGATATTTATGTTTTAAAAAATGGAGGAATTAAAGATGGCTATAACGATGAAAAGTGATTATGCTTTAAGGTTGTTGCTGCTTCTTTCAATTGAAGGAGGAAGATTGAGTACTAGTGAACTAGTTAAAAAATGTAGAACCCAAATACCATATGATTTTGCACAGAAGATATTATCTCAATTAGCTTCAAGTGGTATTTTGAAATCATATAAAGGAAAATTTGGAGGTTATACATTAGCAAAACATCCTAAAGATATAACAATTTATGATGTAGTTAGAGCAGTGGATGATATGAAAACAACTATAACATGCTTTGTTGAATATTCAGATGAATTCTTTCCTGAAATTTGTACAATTAATGAAGTATGGGAAATTGTTATGAATAAATTTGAAGAATCACTTAAGTCAGTAACTTTGGAAGAATTAAAAACGTCTTTTTTAAAAAAATGTGAGGAATTTGAGAGGAGGAAGTCAAAATAAAGGTTGGAATAGGTTTAAGTGGAGGCGTTGATAGTGCTGTTGCTTTGTATTTGTTATTAAAGAATGGATATGAAGTTGTCGCTTATCATATGAAAACAGTACCTGATGATATATTTATTACAAAACAAGTAAATCACAAAGTTTGTTGTAGTCCTTCTGATACATTTGATGCTAAGAAAATTGCAAATTTTTTTGGTGTTCAATTTAAAGTGATTCATATCGAAGATGAGTTTAGAAGAACAATAATAAAGTATTTTGTGGAAGAATATAAAAAAGGTAGAACTCCAAATCCTTGTTATTTTTGCAACGATTGGATAAAATTTGGTATATTGTTTGAAATTATGCTTCGGGATGGAATGGATTATGTGTCATCTGGACATTATGCAAGAATAAGGGATGGGAAGTTATATAAAGCAAAAAGTGTGGAAAAAGATCAATCTTACTTTTTAGCATCAATAAAAAAAGAAAAGTTAAACAAAATTTTATTACCTAATGGTGACTATACAAAGAAAGAAATAAGAGAAATAGCAAAAGAGATTGGGTTGCATGTTCATTCTAAAAAAGAATCTCAAGATTTATGTTTCATTCCAGATAGCAATATCTCTGGATTTTTAAAAGAAAATGGAATTCATAAAAACAGTGGATTAATAATTGATACAAAGGGAAATGTTATAGGAACTCATAAAGGTTTATATAATTACACAATTGGTCAAAGAAAAATAGGGATTGCTACTGGTAATAGAATGTATGTTAAAACTAAAAATGTTGAAAAAAATTTATTAATTGTTGGGAAAAAAGAAGAACTTTATTCAACAAAATTCATTGTATCAAATTTGAATTTTCTTCAAGATATACCGGAAGAAGTTAATGGTTATGTAAAAGTAAGGAAGAAATTCAAAGAGGTTCCATGTAAAATTTACTTTAAAAATGATAAGATGTATGTAGAATCTTTCGAACCAATATTTGCAATTACTCCTGGACAAATTGCTGTAGTTTATGATAAAGAAGGTGCTGTAATGGTCTCAGGCGAAATTGATAAGGAGGGGTGGAATTGAATATAAAAACTTTAATAAGTGAAGAGCAGCTTCAGAAAAGGATAAAAAATTTAGCAAAGGAAATTAAAGAATATTACAAAGATAAAACTGATACAATACATGCGGTATGTGTATTAAAGGGTGCAATTCATTTTTTTACTGATTTGGTAAAACATATAGATCTTAATGTTGAATATTCTTTCATACATGTATCAAGTTATTCTGGAACAGAATCCACAGGAAAAATAAGAGTTAAAAGTTGGATAGATGAACCAATTGAAAAAAAATATGTTTTAGTTATTGATGATATTTTAGATACTGGTTTGACTTTGTCATATATATTGGGCTATTTAAAGCGTTATAATCCTGCAGATTTAAAAGTTGCCACCTTATTAAGAAAACAAGGAAGAAATCCTGCGGTATCTGCGGATTTTGTGGGATTTGATATTGAAGATAAATTTGTCATTGGTTATGGGCTTGATTTTGATGAAAAATTTAGAAATATTCCTTATATAGGGTATTTAGAATGAAAAGAGTAATTTTTTTACTTTTAATTTCTGTGTTAGTTGGATTTTTTGCTGTTTCAATATTTTTTTTACCGTGGATAAAAATTTTATATTCAGTTGTTTTTTCGCCTCTACCCGAGGAGACTAATTTTTTAATCTTGGGTCTTGATAAAGATATTCAGGGTACAAGACGAACAGATGTTATTTTATTTGTTAATGTTAATTTAAAAGAAGGCTATATAAAAATTAGTAATATACCTAGAGATCTAATTGTTGATAATAGAAAAATTAATTCTTATTATCAAACGGAAGGTTTTGAAAAGCTTAAAGATTTGATTGAAGAGTTTACCGGTCAAAAGATTGAAAAATATGCCATTGTTGATTATGATGTAATTAAATATCTTGGCGATAGTTTGGGACCTATTGAAATATATGTTGATCAGCCTATGAAATATTCAGATTATTCTCAAGGTTTATTTATAGATTTTGAGCCCGGCCTTCACTATTTAAATGGAGAACAGCTTCTTGCATATCTTAGATTTAGAAAGGATTCAATGGGGGATATAGGAAGAATTGAAAGAGAAAAATACGTTATTGAAAAATTAGCAAAAGCTGCTTTGAGAAAAAATATTTTTGATTTGGCTAATATATATAAAAATGTTTTTGAAATGATCGATACTAATGTGAAAACTTCTGAACTAATCTATCTAGCAACAAAATTAAAAAATTCTTTTCAATTGATTAGTGTTTCTTTCCCTTTAAAATATGATTCCAATGGTAATATATACCCTGGGAATTTGGAAGATTATAAGAAGAGTTTTGTAGAAAGTTTTGAGGAAGTGAACAAAACTTTCCGATTTTATATCTTAAATAACACAAAAAATCAAACAAGAACATATAATGTAAATTTATATTATATGTGGCATGCTTCGGGTTTTGATCCTATTGAAATTTTTGATTTGGATAAAATGAATTTTGAAAAAGACACAGTTTATATTTTAAATGATAAAATTGATATTGAAAATGTTCAAGAAATATTAAAAATAGTGCATCCAAAAAGAACTTTTGAAATAAGATTTGCAAAAGATGATTTGGAAAAATACTATCTATTAGTAGATACTCTTTCTTCTGAAAGAAAATATTTTGAATTTCCTGTAGATTTTATAATAATTTTAACCGGTTAAATATTCTTTTTTTAGTTTTTGAGAAAAAATGTGAGCTAATCTTGTTGGTTCGGGTATTCTATATTTATTGGTAAACATTTTTGTCAACTTTAAACTGCTTTGTAAATCAATTAGATGTCCAGGTGATATAAAAATTGGTTTTACATTGTCCCTGCTTCTATATACAATTCCGATTTTTTCATCTTTATATATCAGATATGTAAAACTCCCTTTTTTTCTCAAAGGTTCTTTATATTGACCAACCAGTTTACTTTTTGCAATACCTATAGTGGGTTTCTCAATAAACAATCCCATATGGCTAGCAATTCCAAGTTTTCTAGGATGAGCAATTCCTTGACCATCAAAAAATACAACATCTACGTTGGTCTTGACCTTTTTCCACGCTTGAAGAAATATTGGTCCTTCCCTAAAAGCTAGTAAACCAGGAATGTAAGGCATTTTAACTTCTTCTAAAAAATGAGCAACTTCAACAATTTTAAAATGTTTATCAATTATAACTATAACTGCTAAGCCCAGCTTTCCTATAAAGGAGAGATCAGCACCTGCTACAAAATGTACTTCTCTATCAAAAGGTTTAAATTTTAGAAGTTTTTGCAACTTATTTTGAATTTTAATTGCTTCTTTTGGGTTTATAAACCATTCATGCAGATTTTTGTATTCCATAATACACACCCTGATCTAAATAATTTTATTCTAATAAAGACTTTAATCTTAAAGCATCCTTAATGGCAAAACCATTGAAGTCATTGTTAAAATAAATATAAGATTCACAATTAAATAGCTTAATTTTTTTAGAAAAATCTTTTAATTGTTCACCATATTCAGATGCATAAAGATTTTTAGGCCCATGAAATCTAATATATACAAAATCAGCTGTTTTTATCCAAAGGCTTTTATATCTTGAAGAATCACTTATGCAAAAAGCTATATTGTTTTGTTCCAAGATATCAAACAATTCATCATCGAACCATGTAATATTCCGAAACTCAATGGCATGTTTATAATTTATTGGAAGGATTTTTATAAAATTTTCAAGCAGAGGAATATCTTTTTTCAAAGAAGGTGGTAATTGCCAGAGGATTACTTTCAATTTTCCATTTAGCAAGGATACTCTTTCAATAAACTTTTTTAGATATTCGTCTACTCCATTTAATTTCATCCTATGGGTTATTGCTTTTGTCCCTTTAATAGCAAAGAAGAAATTTTCAGGAGTTTTTTTATACCAACTTTTTACAATATTTTCAAAAGGGATTCTATAGAATGTTGAATTAACTTCAACAGTATTAAAATGTTTCGAGTAAAAATTAAGCCATTTATTTTTTTCAAGGTTTTCAGGATAAAAAATTTTTATCCAGTGATTATAACTCCATCCAGATGTGCCTATGAAAAACATTATAATCACTTCTTTTCAAATTTTTTTGTTTTAGGTGTAAACCAATTTAAAAAGTATTTTCCTTGATAAGTGTTTTTTTCTTTTAATCTTTTTTCAATCATATTAATTATTTGGATTTTTGGTTTGTTCCA
>Ga0190329_1000026_pt1 | contig 40019 bp, 32 predicted proteins | sample 48720423_MG_FD_161655 | JGI IMG/M metagenome (GOLD analysis project Ga0190329, IMG submission 161655) | Hydrothermal vent sediment bacterial communities from Southern Trench, Guaymas Basin, Mexico - 4872-04-2-3_MG | ecosystem: Environmental > Aquatic > Marine > Hydrothermal vents > Sediment ... | reverse complement strand
AATGTCTAAAGCAAATCCTGACATGGTCAATGTATCCAAGGTTTCGTGCATATATTTGGCTGTCAAACCGAAAGCAAATCTGTCTATAAGTTTTCTGGCATAAGTAAGACCCATCAGGAAATCTCCAGAATAAAAATAAGTTCCGGTTCCAAATGGGTGGTATTCATCTGTTTTTTCTATATAATCAGAGTGAAGGCCAATGAGATGTATGCCAAGAGTATTGTATTTGTTAAAATTCATAACATAACCTGTATATCCGTGGTGTATACCCGCAAGCCATTTATTAGCCTGGAAAGCTATACTTCTACCAGAAGGGATAAAGGGAGCAGCTCCGGGATTCCAGTAAAGGCATGTGGCATCATGTACAATGGGAACACCTGTACCTCCCATAGCTTCCTGCTTTGCCCCCACCCCTATTTTTAGAAAAGTCATGGAGGTGGTGCCAACTTTCTGGCCACCCAGTATTTCTATGATGGTGAAGGCATTTAAACTCCCTGTAATTATTAATATTGATATTATTAGTTTCTTTACCATGAGGTTTCTACTCCTATTAAAATTTCTCTTGGTGCTGTAAATCTTCTTGGATTTAGCATGTCTTCCGGTTCTGTCCTAGGGGGTAGAGGGTCTCCTGGTTTATACGCCTTGCCAGTTACCGGATTAACGTAATAGACATTCCTGTGGTTAAATACATTCCGAACTTCAAATTTCAGAATAACTTTAGAGAGGCCTTTTAAAGGAGTAATTCCTTTTTCCATTTTGAAATCAACCCTGTGCCATAAAGGACCTATTCCTGAATTAGGATCTCCGTAATTTCCAAGTGTATCAACAGGCGTGTATCTTCTTCCAGATTGCACTGAAACACCGATACTTGTTTTAAAATCGTTTAAAGTCAGGGGCCCCAGTTTGTAATGTTCTTTCTCTCCCACCACGAATCCCAATATACCATAAAATTTAACCGGTCTATCCCATTTCAGATACCATTCTTTGAGTGATTCTGTAGTACCTCTCCAATAAAGGTCTTCTGCAGTGGAAGACCTGCCTTTACTCTGAGATATTGTAAGTTCCGCATTTCCATACAGATGGTTGTAAAGTCTTCTTGTAAATGATATCTCAACACCCACAGAACGCGAATAATCTGAGTTGAAATACATCCAGTAGGAAGGATTGGGAGGGATGCCCGGAACCTTCATTGCGGTGGGGTAATTAAATATATCTTTATAATAAGCAGTAGCCTTAACTTTTAGATAGTCATTAAATAGATGCTCCATACCCATTTCATAAGCCACTGTGATTGTGGGGTTTAAATTTGGGTTTCCCACGAGTTCATAAGTAGATGAGGCCCTGACACCCAGTTTCGAATACACATATTTGAGATCTGGAAGTTGGGAGAAGTGTCCATATGAGAAAAAGAATTTGTCTTTTTCAGTAATAGGGTAAGCAACTCCAATGCGAGGACTTATGTGAGCTTTTACAATCCTACCTCTTATTTTGATATTCTCATTAAGATAATTTTCATACTCTTTCTTAACCAATGGTGGAAGATCTGGGTCTTCCAGACTTCTTTTCACCCCATCGTCAGCGTATTTACCAGGAATCCAGAAATCAAGACGTGTCCCCACATTAGCTATCATACCTGCAAAATGGATTTGACCCTGAACATATATTCCACCGTTCCAGGATACAGTCCTATAAAGATCATGGTTAAGACCAAGACCTCCCTCTGTAGAATACCATGGGTACTGGATATCAATCCATTGTGTTTCACTTCTGTTTGTTATAAAGCCTGTCTTCATTCTGAACACTTTAGAGAAAATTTTAACTAGGTCGAATTTTGAGGTATAAGTCTCCACATAGTGATCATGCCAGTAAGGCGCATCTCCATAATCCCAGAATCTATCTCCCGGAATTGTGTCTACAAGTTCTTCATATTCAGACCAGTGCTTCCCCTGGACATCTGCATGTAAATTTGTAAAAAATCTTGAAAGCTTTAGATCATAATACAAAACTGGACTTAAAGCATGATGCCAGAGTAACGCCGTCTGTATTCCGTCACGGGTGAAAGTAAGGTAATTATCGAGGATATGGATATATCTGTAAGGAAATCCATATGCAAAGGGATAATCGCTTCTAGAATTAAAATATCCCTGATTAATCTCCAGAGATCTGGAGAAGAGAAAAGAAAGTTTACGGGAATTGCTTATCCTCCACGTAATTTTACCCACTGCAGAATAAGAATTTTCCTCACGTGGTGAAAGCTTATCAGTGTTGTATACCGAAGTATAAAGTTTGTCAACATGAGGAAGATAAGTATCCTCTAGCTTTGCATATAAGTTAAAGAAATATGTTATGGACCCTGGAATATTTAACTTAAATAATTTAGCTAGTTCTCTACTTATAAGTTCCGGACCGGATAGCGTGAGTGAAAAAATATCTTTATTAAAGTGGTTTTTTAAACCGATTTTTTCTGATAAATTGCCGATATTATCTCTCTTGTACATAAGATTTCCAGTGAATTTTTCACCTCCTTCCCGTACCTGTAGGTTGATTACCCCTGACATCGCTTGGCCATACTCTGCGTTAAATCCTCCTGTCAATGCCTCCAGCTCTTTCACCGCAGAGACAGGTACATAGATTCCAAAAGCACTTCCTGACAGGGGGTCCTTGATGGGAAGACCATCTATAAGAAGTAGAACCTCATTAGATCGTCCACCCCTTACGTGGATATCTGTCCCCTGACCCTGAAACCCAGCCTGCCTCTCCAAAATACCTTTTATATCCTCTGTATGTATAGCTTCAAGTTCTTCAGATGAAATAGTTCTTTTGGAAGAAGAAACATCTTTTTCGAGGAGGGGTTTTTCTCCCACTACAACCAGTTCTTGAACTTTGAAAACTTCCTCATGGAGATAGAAGTATACTTCCTTAACTTCCCCATCTTTTATTACAACTTTTTCTTCCTCCGGCTTGTAACCAATCATTGATGCGACCAGAATATGCTCGCCAGGAGGCACTTTTAACAAAATAAAACTACCATCGATATCGCAAGATGTGCCTATCTTGGTTCCTTTTATTATAACATTGGCCATTGGAAGGCCTTTGCCGGATACTGCATCATATACTTTACCAATGATTTTCCCCTGGGCATTAAGAAACAGAGGAAATATCAAGATTATAAATATTTTTAATACCCTCAAGATTGTCCTCCTTGTTGTATAGGAGTTTCTTTATTGTATATGTTTTCCAAAAATATATACCTTTGGTTTGTAGTTTTTCGCTTCTTCTACATCTAAAGTAATGTACGAAACAACTATAAGGAGATCGCCAACTTCTCCTTTGCGTGCAGTGGCACCATTCAAAATTACTTCGCCACTACCCTGTTTTCCAGGAATTACGTATGTGGAAAATCTTTCTCCATTTGTTATATTATAAACTTCCACCCGCTCATAGGGTAGAAGATCAACTTTCTTCATAATATCTATATCAATTGTTATACTCCCTTCATAATTCATTTCCTTGCCTGTAACAGGAATTCTGTGAATTTTGGATTTAAGTAATGTGACCATCATTACAGACTCACCTCCATATTATCTATAAGTCTGGCAGGGCCAACAAAAACTGCGAGAGCAATTAATTCATTTCCTGTCAGTTTATCAACAGGTTTTAAGGTATATTTATCAACAATTTCAATGTAATCTATTTTTTTTACGTGAGGATGCTTTAAAATAAATTCTTCCATAGCTTTTTTAATAATTTCAGGGTTTCTTTCCCCATTTTTTATCATATTTTGAGCCAGTAGTAATGACTTGTAAAGGCAAAGGGCGGATTTTCTTTCTTCCTGGCTAAGATATACATTTCTGGAGCTCATTGCAAGTCCGTCAGGTTCCCTCACAATAGGACATCCTATAATTTCTATATCGAAATTCAAGTCTCTCGCCATCCTCTCTATAACCCTTAACTGCTGATAGTCCTTCTTACCAAAATATGCACGATGTGGTTTTACTATATTAAAAAGTTTTGCCACAATTGTAGTTACACCTTTAAAATGTCCAGGCCTTTTTGCACCACATAGACCAGCTGAAAGAACCTTTTCCTCTACATAGGTGGAATGGTCATCGGAATACATATCCTTTACATCGGGGATAAAAACTATATCCACACCAACTTCTTTTGCTTTTCTTATATCACCTTCTTCATCCCTGGGATAGCGCTCATAATCTTCTCCAGGGGCGAATTGTGTTGGATTAACGAAAATTGAAATAACGACCACATCGTTCTCTTTTCTGGCGCATCTCATTAAAGAAAGATGCCCTTCATGAAGATAACCCATGGTAGGTACAAAACCTATGCTCTTGCTCTGCTTTCTTAAATCATTTGCTATTTTCTGCATCTCTGTGATTTTTTTGATTATTTTCATTTTTTTAACCGGAAGCTATGCTCTTCATCAGGAAACCGTTCTTCTTTAACTTCCTTTATGAATTCTTTTAATCCTGAAACAGCTTCAGTAAAGAGATCCCTATAAACTTTAGCAAATTTTGGTTTAAAATCAGGATAAAGTCCCATAATATCATGAAAGACAAGGATTTGTCCATCTGTAAAAGGACCGGCTCCTATGCCTATTGTGGGGATATTTACATTTTCTGTTACTTCTTTAGCAACTTCCATGGGAATAAGTTCCAGCACTATGGAGAAAACACCGGCTTCTTCAAGAATCCTCGCATCTTCTAAAATTTTTTCTCTTGCTCTTTCCGATTTTGCCTGGAGCCTATACCCACCAAAACTATGAATATATTGTGGTGTCATTCCAAGATGACCCATAACGGGAATACCGTAACTAACAAGTTTTTCTATCAGGGGGGCTACCTCTTTACCCCCTTCAATTTTCACCGCTTCTGCTCCTTTTTTTATCAGTCTACCTGCACTTTCTATTCCTTTCTCTATAGAACTTTGATAGGATAAGAATGGCATATCCGCGATTAAAAGGGGAGAAGTTAGTCCCTTTTTAACACAAGAAGTATGGTATTCAAGTTCCTCAAGAGAGACATTTAAAGTATTTGTATCACCTTTTATTACCATACCCAGGGAGTCTCCTACAAGAACTCCGTCCACTCCAGCGGCTTCGGCAATTTTAGCCTGGGCATAAGTGTATGCGGTAACAAGAGCAAGCTTTTCTTTTGTTTTTTTCCTTTCAATAAAAGTTTTTATTGTTATTTTACTCATTTTTAGTACGGTAAAAATTGATCTTTGCTTTTTACTCTCTTAATGAAACCTGAAAGCAGTTTAATTATGTTATCTAAATCCTGAAGGTGGACAACTTCACAGGGAGTGTGCATGTATCTATTTGGTACTGAAACAAGGCCTGTAGCTACACCAGACCTGGTTAACTGAATTGCATTGGCATCAGTTCCAGTACCATAGGGGATACCTTCTATCTGATAAGGGATATTATCCTCTTCTGCCGTTTTTACCAGTAATTCAAATACTTTAGGATTAATATTTGGGCCCTTTGCGATGACAGGACCACTTCCCATCTTAATTTCACCAATTGTCTTTTTGTCTACACCAGGTTGATCCGTGGCGAAGGTTACGTCTACTGCTATACCCACATGGGGTTCAATACCAAAAGCACTGGTTTTTGCCCCCCTCAGTCCAATCTCCTCCTGTACAGTAGCTACCGCATAAACGGAAGCATTAAGCTCATCTTTGATTTTCGAAAGCTCTATTAAAGTTTCAAGCACAATGAATGCTCCAACACGATCATCGAATCCTCGTGCTACCACAAAATCATTCATTAGCTTTGAATATGAAAGAGCGTTAACAGCGGGAGCTCCAATATCTACTTTTTTAAGAGCCTCTTCTTTAGATTTTGCTCCTATGTCTATCCACATATCCGAAAATTCAGGAATTTTATTCCTTTCCTCTTTTTTCATAAGATGAATAGGCTTTTTGCCTATTAACCCCAGGATTCTTTCTCCATTTTTACCTTTAATCCAGACCCTCTGACCCTGGGCGATCTGAGTGTCTACCCCACCGATGGGGGAAAAATACAGGAAGCCATTATCGTCTATGTATCTGATCATATACCCAATTTCATCTATATGTCCTGCGAGCATTATTCTGGGTTCTTTACCCTCATTAATAACAGCAATTGAATTACCATGATAGTCGTGGTATACACGGTCTGCAAATTTTTCTGCCCTTTCTTTCCATACTTTAACAGCTTCTTCTTCAAATCCGGAAGGACTCATGGCATTTACGAGGTTCTCGAGAAATTTTTCCCTCTTAAGATCCATTTTATACCTCCTTTTTTGAGTAACAAAATAGCTTAATTTAAATTAAAAGTAAAGTCAAGGGAATGGCTATAACTGAATCGAGGGGAATTTCAAGTGATATATACTTCAAAATACAGCAATCTTACATTAAAATAAAAAACATGAAAAAAATTTTGCTTATCATAAACCCGGAAGCTTATCATATATTCAGGTTTTCCAGAAATAAATCCCAGATTTTGAGTATCTTATCACAAATAGGACGAGTTTATATAGTTGAAACTCAAAAGCCTGGAGAAGCTATTGAAATTGCCAAAAGTGGAGTAGAAGACGGTTTTGATTTGATCATTTCTGGAGGGGGTGATGGAACGTTGAATGAAGTCGCCAACGGAACTGCCTATTCAGGTGTTCCCATTGGCATTTTACCTCTGGGCATAACTAATGTTTTTGCGCTTGAAATGGGAATACCTATGAACGCAATTAAAGCAGCAGAAATTATCAATAAAGGTAAAGTTAGAGAAATAGACCTTGGCTTTGTCAACGAAAACCGTTACTTCACTATGATGCTCGGGGCAGGGCTTGATGGTTATACAGTTCATAATTTGAAACATGAGTTTAAAAAGATGTTTGGTAAACCATCTCATGTAATGGTAGGGTTTGCAAAATATCCATTTTACGATCCTCTTCCCATAGAAATAGAAATAGATGGAGAAAATAAGGGGATAGGTTACGAAGTTGTGATTTCAAATATATCGTATTATGGAGGCAAGAGGAAGATGGCACCATATGCAAAACCGGACGATGGGGAGCTTGATATAGTTATATTCAGAGAAAGTGGTTTCTTTAACGATCTTAAACATTTTTCGGGATTTCTTATGGGATTGCATCATAAAATGGGTACTGTGGAATTCTTCAGGGGAATATCAGTAAAATTAAAGGGAGAAAATGTGTATTTTCATGTTGATTCAGAACCTGTCGGAAAATTACCTGTAATGGTCAAATGTGCCCCAAAAGCTCTTAAAGTTATTGTTCCTTAATCCATTAAGCTCTTCTGGTATACTCTGTAAGTTTTATATTGCTTTCCCCCCATAAACTTTGTTGCTCTAATAATCAGGTAATTATCTTCTAAAAGCCATGAAACTTCACAATATCTAAATCTATTCATTGCTATAGCATCCTTCATCATGTGATAATAAAGTAAAGAATCTGCTCCCTTTCTTCGATATCCCTTTTTAATACCAAGAGCAAGAAGCCTGAGACCGTCTATCTTTTTAAGGCCTGTTAGAAATTTTATGAAGCCGAAGGGGAACAGTCTCCCATTCATTTTTTTAAGTACTTGGTTCACGTCGGGTATGAGCAGCCCAAATGCTGCGGGATCCCCATTATATTCAACTATTTTGGTAAGCTCTGGTATGGCTATCTGTTTAAGGCCCTGGGCGAGATGCTCAATTTCTTTCTCTGTAAATGGAACAAATCCCCAATTAGCTTCCCAGGCACTATTGTAAATATTAAATATTCTTTTAACCTCGTTGTTCAGATCTTTCATATTTACATTTCTTATTGTGAATCCCCATTCCTGTGCTTTTTCAGCAAGAGGTTTTAATCTCCGCTCAAGATGTGCTATAAATTTTTTATATTCTTCATCGATCGTTATCAAGTAGGCGACCAAATCTTTAGCTTTTTCGAAGCTATAACTTTCTATTAGTTCTATATAGTATGGGGGATTGTATGTCATACCAAAAACTGGTGGAGAGTTAAATCCGTCTATCAATAAGCCACACTCGTCATCATTGGTAGTGAAGTTCATCGGACCATAAATAACCTTCATCCCTTTTTCTTTGAGCCAGTTTACAGCCTTATCAAAGAGAGCATGTGCAACTTCTTTATCATTGATTGACTCGAAAAAGCCAAAAAATCCAGCATCTTCGTCATGAAATTCATTGAAATTATAGTCAATATGGGCATCAATTCTACCTACAGGTTTTCCGTCTTTATAAGCCATGAATAGTTTTACCTCACTATGCTCAAAGAAAGGATTGTGTTTAGGAGAGAGACGCTTTATATCTTCATCAATCAGAGGAGGCACCCAATTAGGGTCATTTTTGTATATTTTCCATTCCAGCATCACAAATTTTTTTAATTCCTTCTTGTTTTCAGGACTTATTTCTCTTATTTCAATCCCCATTCTTATACCTCCTTATAATCTCATTTTTTAATTCAATCCAATTTTTTACCTCTTCACCGAAATGTATATACTCCATGCCAATTTTTTTAGCTCCTTCTACGTCATGCTTCAATGAATTACCTATATATACAGAATCCTCAGGCTTTAATCCAGCTTTATTTAAAGCTACCTCAAAAATTTTGGGGTTCGGTTTCCCTACACCCACTTCTTCCGAAGTTGTGATATGCTTAAATAAATTAAGGATATTTAGTTTTTCCAGTACAGGAAAGATTATATTATTATCAATATCAGATATTATTGCCATGTAAAATTCACGGGATAATTCTCTTAAGACATCAATGGCATTGGGGAAGGGTTCAGTATAATCTTTATGAAGCCTGAGATATAGGTTCTCAAAGTATTGTAAATCTCTTTCGTCTATACGTATTTTATTGGCGGTAAGCAAGACGGTGAAGGCATTTTTATATGCATCTATTATTTTAGGCCATTTTTCGTGGGATGTTAGTAGTCTGGCTTTAACAAATCCACTAAAAAAGGCATCTACTTCTTCTGGTGTCAGATTAAGTCTGTATTTTTCGACAATCTCCTTAGTCATCATGAGGTGAAGTCTATGGTCAGATTCGTCCGTCACGATTGTACCTCCAAAATCAAAGAAAAGTCCCTTTTTACCCATTTCCCAGCTCCTCTTTTGTGAAAACGGAATTACATTTTATACATTTAAATAACTCTTTTCTACCCTTTTTATAAATTACAAGGAAATTAAAATCACATTTTGGGCATTTTACAGGCACGGGCTTGTTGGATAAAGTGAATTTACATTCTGGATAGTTAGAGCAGGCATAAAATACCTGACCTCTTTTATTTTTTCTTTCAATCAATTCTCCTCCACATTCAGGACATTTTACACCAGTGGTATATGGTAGTATCCCAGGACACCTGGGATAATCTATACAGGCATAAAATCTTCCTGTTCTTCCTTCCCTCAATACCATATCTTTTCCGCATATCGGACATTTAATATCCTTTATTACTTCCATCTCAAGGGGTCTGGTATATTTACATTCCGGGTATCTGGAACAGGCGAGAAATTTTCCGTATTTACTCCAGCGAATCACGAGAGGTGCTCCACAAATAGGACAATTTTCTTCTGTTACTTCAAGCTCCTTTTTTATACTTTTAGATTCTTTAACAAAGTTATCCAATTCTGTCTTGAATCTGGAATAAAATTGTTCAAGAAGCTCTTCTTTGGTCATCTCGCCATTTTCCACTTTATCCAACATTTCTTCCATTCTGGCGGTGAATTCAACATCAAATATTTCCCTAAACCTTGGGACCAAAATATCATAAACGAGCATTCCCAATTCAGTTGGAACCAGAGAATTTTTCTGCTTTATTATATACTTCCTCTGATAAAGGGTAGATAGAGTAGGGGCGTAAGTTGATGGACGTCCGACACCGTTGGCTTCGAGAGTCTTAATGAGTGTTGCCTCTGTATATCTTGCTGGAGGTTCTGTTTGTTTCTCTTCTATGCTGAGGTCTATTAGTTTGATCTCTTCTCCTGGCTTCATTTCGGGTAATTGTTTATAATTTGGGTTATAATCCAGTATTTTATAAAAACCCGGGAATAAAACCTTTTTGCCCTGGGCTTTAAAAATATATTCTCCAACCTTGATGATTACTTGAGAGTGTTCCTCTGTGGCACTTTTCGCCTGAGAAGCAAGTGCTCTTTTCCATATTAAATTATACAACTTAAATAGTTCTTTTTTGATCTCATTCTCTATGTCCGAAGGTGTAATGGCTGGATAAGTGGGTCTGATAGCTTCGTGGGCTCCTTGAATCTGAGTTTTCTTCTCTTTAAATTTACGTGGTTTAAGTGGCAGAAGTTCACTTCCGAATTTATCTTTAATTACTTTCCTGATTGTATTTATAGCCTTTTCCGATATCCTGACAGAATCGGTTCTCATATAAGTTATAAGTCCCTTTCGTTCTCCCTGGATACTTACGCCTTCATACAATTCCTGAGCGAGTTGCATTGTCTTTTTAGGAGTAAAACCCAATTTTTGTGAAGCATCCTGTTGAAGTGTAGATGTTTTGTAAGGGGGATAAGGTGTTATGATTTTTTTATCTTTTTTGAACGTTTCTACAATTCCAGTAAGTCCCGGAAGCTTGGATTTAATATCTTCCACAATTTTTTTGTCTTTTAATTTACCTTTGGTTTTCAGAAAGGCTTCGAATTTTTGCCCATCTTTCTCAAAGAGCGCCTTGACCAGGAAATAAGTCTCTGGTTTGAATCTCTCTATCTCTTTTTCTCTTTCACAGATCAATCGCAGAGCCACAGTCTGGACTCTCCCTGCAGATAGCCCTTTCCGAAGTATCCTCCATAGAACTGGACTAACCATGTATCCTACTATTCGATCAAGAATCCTCCTTGCCTGCTGCGCATTTACTTTATTAATATCGATTTCTTGCGGATTGTTAATGGCATTTTTTATCTCTTCCTTAGTAATTTCGAAAAATAAAACCCTTTTTACATTCTTCTTTCTATCAATTTTTGTAATTACTTCTTTCACATGCTGTGCAATGGCTTCCCCTTCTCTATCCGGGTCGCTTCCTATAAAAACTTCTTGAGATACTTTTGCTTTTTGTTGTATTTCTTGCACAACCTTTTCCTTTCCAGGAAGGATTATATAATAGGGTTTAAACCCCTTTTTAATACTCACACCAAACTTATTTTCTGGGAGGTCTTTGATATGACCCTTTGAGGCTACTACATCGAAATCTTTACCCAGATATCCTTTTATAGTTTTCGCCTTCGTGGGAGATTCAACAACAAGCAATTTTTTATTTTTAGACATATGAAGGATTTTAAACTAAAAATCAGGGCAGTTCAACGAGATTTAGAAAATTTTCTTTTCCTTTCATCCAAGACACATTGTCTTACTCGTGTTATTTTTCGGATTTCATTATCTTGCCAAGTACATGAAGACATAAGAAACTCAATTCATAATTTAAAATACTCCCCGATGCTTTTACAATAATAATAATGAGTAGGCTTATAAATTTAAGGTGCAAATTAATAAATAAAGTAAAGAATGCTGATAATATGTTTGAATTATTTGAAAGTGGAGAGACTGTTATTTTGGGTATTTCTGGTGGGAAAGACAGCCTTTGTATGGCGGATCTTATGTTTTTCTATAACGAGAAAACCCGTAAAAATTTAAAGTTCTATGGTGTATATGTGGATAATGGAATGCAACTTCTGAATGAAAAAGAAAAGGAGGATATAAAAGCATTTCTTGATAAAAGAAATATTGTTTTTAATACTATAAATGATGAAGAGACCTTAAAATCTATCAAAAATAAAACAAAACCTTTTAACCCTTGCTTTATCTGTACTCGGGGAAGGCGAAAGAAACTTGTAGAAATTGCCCAGAAAATCGGTGTGAAGAAGATTGCTCTTGCACATAATTTGGATGATCTTGTGGAAACTCTGCTTCTAAATATACTTTTTGCCAGGGAAATAAGCTCATTTTTGCCCAAACAGGAGCTTTTTAGTGGGGAATTTCACATCGTAAGGCCTCTTGTTTTAATCGAATCCGGGCTTATCTTGAAGTATGCAAGGGAAGCGATGCTTCCTTTTGTGGTTAATAGATGTGTATATAAAGATAAAAATAGAAGGGAACGAATCAGAGGATTTATAAAAGAGTTGGAACGAGATGTGCCTTATATTAAGAAAAATATCTTGAGGGCAATGATGAACTGTAAAAAAGAGTTTTTATGGGACAAATATAGAGAGTATAAAAAAGAAATACTCGATCTTTAAAGAAAAAACGGGGGGGTACCCCCCGTTTTTAAATAACTATTATTATATTTTCTTGTGACAGAGCCACCAGTCGAAGCACTCGATTTCCCCCTTCTGTGCCTGTTCGAGCCTTTCTTTGACTTCTTTTTCACTGGCTGCAGGAGGAATAATAACCCTATCCTTTATTATTTCGTTTTCAGGCCAGTTTGCGGGTATTGCCACATGATGTTTATCGGCATACTGAAATCCTTTGATCATTCTTAGAATTTCGTCCATATTTCTACCGAGTTCCTGGGGATAATAAAGAATAGCTCTTATGGTCCCTTTTGGATCCACTATAAATACTGCACGTACAGTATTGGTTCCCTTTGATGGATGAATAAGTCCAAGCTGTTTGGCCACCTTTCCTGTGTCATCAGCGATTATTGGAAATTTTATCTCTACAGGTTTACCATCCACTTTAATATTTTCTTTAATCCATTCAACCCATTTTATGTGGCTGAATACCTGGTCGATACTGAGTCCTATAAGCTCGGTGTTTAATTCTTTGAACTTATCGTATCTGAGCTGGAATGCCACAAACTCAGTTGTACATACAGGTGTAAAATCTGCCGGGTGGCTAAAAAGTATAAACCATTTACCTTTGTATACATCTGGAAGCTTTATCTTACCATGAGTTGTTTGCACCTCCATTTCCGGGAATTTTTCCCCAATTAGTGGGATTTGGTTCAGTGTATCCATTTTACTACCTCCTCTTTAAAACAATTTTTCTTTTTCCTGGCATTCATGACAAACACCGTATATATAAATTTGAGTTTTGTTAATTCTAAACCCTTTTTTTTCTAGATTGGTAACCTGATCGGTAAAATTTAAATTAGGAAGATCATAAATTTTCCCACATTTGGTACAGATAAAATGGGTATGAGGCTCAGGATTACCATCAAAGCGTGCTTCTTTATTGTTGTGGAAAATGAGTTTGTCTATATAACCCAGTTCAACAAGAAGCTCCAGGGTAGAGTATATTGTAGCTTTGGATATTGTAGGATAAATTTTTTTAATGGTAGTGAAAATCTCATCAGCAGATGGATGGTGGCGATTACCAACAATATAGTCCACTATCGCCATTCTTTGAGGAGTTAATCTCATGCCCCTTAATCGGGTTTCTCTGTAAATCTGCTTTTTTAAATCTTCAAAACTTTTTTTAGCTCCTTTCATTGCAATCCCCTAATGTATTTTTATTTTAAAGTAAGAATTATTCTTTGTCAAGAATTATTTTAAAATAATATTGATTTTAATGAAGAGTTTTCTCTCACAGCTTCCTGCTAAACTACTCCAAAAAAGGGTAGTATGATTTACTTATGCTTTTGCAGGGAGATAGTGGTATTCTGATTTTGTTAGCTTATGTAAAGTCGCTTCCTTGTTCCTTGTTTATTTTTTATTAAGTCTCTTATTTCATAGCCCTTTAAAATCTAAGTGGCTTCTTGTAAACTTCTACTACATACTCAATTGATAAAATAGTTAGTTATATGTGCTCGAATTCAACAAAACTAAAAAGTTTTTTATATTGAAAAGAAGACCTACTCACCCCTCCTCTTCTTTATCTCCTTTATCAATGCTGGTATAACTTCAAATAGGTCTCCTACAATGCCGAGATCAGCAATGTCGAATATTGGGGCTTCAGGGTCTTTGTTGATGGCAATAATGAAGTCACTTGATTTCATTCCCACCTGGTGCTGGATTGCTCCTGATATACCACAGGCTATATAAACTTTTGGCGAAACTGTTTTACCTGTTTGTCCCACCTGATGTGCATAGGATATCCACCCTGCATCAACTGCAGCCCTTGATGCACCAACTGCAGCATTCAATTCTTTTGCAAGGTCAAATATAATCTTGAAGTTTTCCTGACTACCAACACCTCTTCCACCTGAAACTATAATGTCAGCCTCTTCAAGATTAATATTTTCACCCTCTTCGATAATAATATCTATAACCTTCTTGTAGGTATCTGTCTTTCTGTCATAATTGAACTTAATCACCTCGCCTTTCCTTTCCTGAGGAGCAAGTGGTTTGAAAACTCTTGGCCTTACTGTAGCCATCTGTGGTCTCGTATATTCTGTCTTAATTGTTGCCATTATGTTGCCACCAAAGGCCGGGCGCGTCTGAAGCAGTAAGCCTGTATTTTCTTCTATATCAAACTCTGTACAATCTGCTGTTAAACCTGTTTTTAGTATGGCAGCAACTCTGGGAAATAGGGCTCTTCCTATTGCTGTGGCTCCACCAATCACCACCTCAGGTTTGTATTCCTCAATAATTTTTACAAGAGCATCGGCATATAATTCGTCAACGAATCTCTCAAAATCAGGATTATCAACTATTATTACCCTGTCAGCACCGTGATTGATCAGTTCCTGAGCGTATTTTTCAATATTATGTCCAATAAGCAGGGTAGTTACATGAGTTTTTCTTTTATCGGCAAGTGTTCTTGCGACGCTTAAAATTTCAAGAGAGACCTTTGATAGTTCACCATTCAAAACTTCACCGAAGATCATTATCCCAGAATAACCTGAAACGACCTCTTTTATCTCCTTTTCTTCTTCCACAAGTTCAAGAGCTTCGAAGGAACAGGACTCAACACAGATACCACAGAAAACACAATTATCTTTAACCTTTGCTTTTCCATCAACAACTTCTATTGCTCCGTAAGGACATACCTGTTCACATACACCACAGCCTGTACAATTTTCAACTATAACTTTGAGTTCTATCTTTGCCATTTTACCCCCTTATATGAGTTTCATCTCTTCAAACTTTCTTGCAATTATACTGGCAAGTTCTTCAGGTGTACCTTCGTATTTTTCTCCGCCTTTTTTCTGTGGAGGAGCAAATATTTTGACAACGCGGGTTGGAGAACCTTCAAGACCGATAAATTTTTTATCCACGTCCATGGAATTCGAATCCCATACCTGAGCTTTAAATTTCTTTGCCTTCATCATCCCTCTCAAAGAGGGTAGTCTCGGTTCATTAATTTCCTTATTCACTGTTATAACACAGGGTAGGGTAGTTTCAATAATGTCGTATCCATAATCTGTAAGTCTCTCAACTTTTATTCTCTTCTCATCTATTTCCAGTATTTTACTCACATAAGTGATCTGGGGTATATTCAGCCATGCTGCAATTTCAGGTCCAACCTGTGCAGTGTCTCCATCTATCGCCTGTCTGCCGCAAATAATAATCCACTGGGAACCAATTTTTTCTATGGCTTTTGAAAGAGTGTAGGAAGTAGCAAGTGTATCTGCACCTGCGAATGCTTTATCTGATATCAGGATTCCATCATCAACACCCATTGCAATTGCTTCTTTTAGAGCTTCCTCTGCTTGAGGAGGACCCATGGTTATCGCAATGACTTTACCCTTACCGGTTCTCTCCTTAATTCTTAACCCTTCCTCAATAGCATAGAGGTCGAAGGGATTCACAATGGACTTGACTCCTTCTCTGATTAGGGTCCCCTTCTCGGGGTCCATCTTGACATCCTGAGTATCCGGAACCTGTTTGATACAAACAATAATGTTCATTTACTTCACCTCTTTTAACAGTTGTGAAGCAATTATGTTTCTCATAATCTGGTTGGTTCCTTCGTAAATCTGTGTTATTTTAGCATCCCTCATAAGTTTCTCAACCGGGTATTCCTTCATATATCCATAACCACCAAAAATCTGAACTGCATTGAGGGTGATTTCCATTGCAACATCAGAAGCCAGACATTTCACCATCGCTGATTCTTTTGTGATTTTCGTCTCGCCTGCATCTATATTTCTTGCCACCTGATAAGTTAGAGCTCTTGCTGCTTCAAGTTTCATTGCCATATCTGCAAGCATATGCTGTATTGCCTGGAAATTGGCAATTGGTACACCAAATTGGACTCTCTGTTTGGCGTATTTTACTGCCTCTTCGAGGGCAGCCTGAGCTATACCAAGAGCCTGGGCAGCAACTCCAGGTCTTGAATAATCAAACGTTCTCATGGCAATAAGGAATCCCATTCCTTCTTTTCCGAGAAGGTTTTCTTTGGGAACTTTACAGTCCTGGAAAATTAGCTCTCTCGTTGCAGATGCTCTTATTCCAAGCTTGTTTTCTTTTTTACCAAAACTGAATCCCGGTGTTCCTTTCTCAATTATAAATGCCGACGCCCCCCTGGCTCCCTTTTCAGGATTTGTGAGGGCTATTACAGTATAAATGCCAGCCTCGCCTCCATTGGTAATAAATTGTTTCGTACCATTTAATATATAATAATCTCCTCTTTTTTCTGCTCTGGTTTTTATATTTCCTGCATCACTTCCTGCTTGTGCTTCTGTTAATGCGAAGGCTGCAAGTTCCCCTTCTGCTATCCTTGGTAGATATTTCTTTTTTTGTTCCTCATTTCCAAATAGTAAGATAGGAAAAGTTCCAAGAGCCGTACCAGCGTAAGCAAGGGCTATACCAGCACACCCTCTACTCAGTTCCTCAACAGCAAGAGTAAGTGACATTACACCTCCTCCAAAACCGCCGTATTCCTCGGGTATAAAAATCCTGAAAAGATCACTTTCAGCCATAATTTTTACTATATCCCATGGGAATTCCTGAGTTTCATCGTAGTAAGCCCTCTGTGCCTTTATTTTTTCTTCAGCGATTTTTCTCGCTAATTCCTTGATCATCTCTTCCTCTTCGTTCAGAAAATAATTAATCATCCTTAAACCTCCTTATTTCTGTGAATTTAATTTCAAATTTGATATCTTCTATCTTCCCATATACATGCATAGGGAAAATAATGTCTCCCAGCTTTGAATAGTTTGCTAAAGTGATTATAGTATCTTGATAAGAGAAATTTGATAAGTGGCCATCTTCAATTAAAATTTCCACAGGTTTACCTTCTAAGAAACCCTGTAATACAAATTTTTTAGTACGAGATTTATAACTTGCATTTATTATAATTTTCTTCGGGATTTCATTAAGCAATTTTCGTATTTTTAAAAGATTAATTTGTTTTTCAGTCCCATATAAAGGATGCTTTATCCAAAGCCTTAAGGAGTCCGCTCTTATATCAAATGTAAACTTAGACCTGAGGTGAAATTTGCGATTCTCAAAATCAATAACTCCCTTTCCCTCTATATTGTTAATAGAATTTAAAATATACACACTTTCCCTGAGTTTTAATCTTGCATCTTCCTGCCCTAAAGTAGTCCTTCGAGGAGTACAGTATATAAACAAGAAGAATATTAAAAATAAGAAAACTTTTCTCATTGAGCTGAATTTTAAAATATAACCTGGATTTAATCAATTTTAAGCTTAATGAATGCAAATATTAGAGTAACACTTCTTTAACATACTATAAAATCATCAAGCTTGTAATTTTTTATAAAATTTTTTAGAACTGTTTTACTGCTCTTTTCTTCCGCCTGTTATTATACTAAATATATACCCCAAAAACAGGCTTAAAAAGAAAGCCGGAATTAGAACGTAGATTATCTTTTCTGAAAGCCCCAGCATACTCCAGACTACAGTAAATACTGATCCTGTAATAAGCGATGCAAGTGCTCCCCATTTGTTGAAGTTTTTATAATAAAGAGCAAGAAAAATAATAGGTCCAAAGGAAGCGCCCATTGCACTCCAGGCAAAATTTAGTACATAAGAATATATAGTTCTTATATTTGTTAGGGCAAAAATCATTGCCAGAAGAGTAAGACCTACAATTATCAATCTTGTCGTGGTTACCAGCTCTCTTTCTTTAACGTCCTTTTTAGAAATCTTTTTGTAGAAGTCATGTATAAAGGCAGTAGCAGCATACATCAGTTGTGAATCTGCGGTTGACATAATTGCAGCGGTAATAGCTGCAAGAACTATTCCAGCAATTACAGGATGGAGAAAAGCCATTGTAAATGCAGGAAGCACATGTTCAGGGTCACTAAGCTGAGGTAAAAGAACTCTACCTAATATTCCAAGGGTTGTAGAACCGAAAAATACAATTATACCCCAGATAATAGAAATTATCGCTGCTTTTTTGGTTTCACTTTCATCCCTGGCGGTGATATACCGCATTACTACATGAGGCATACCTGGATAACCAAGCGCTATACCCAAATTCATCAAGATAAAGCCAAACATAAATGAACCTGTAGCATCTTTTGTAAAAGAAGCAAGTCCGATTTTTGAGAGTTCATTTAAAATATTTGCAGGTCCATGTGCCTTTATAATACCATATATTGGGAAAATCAACATCACAAAGACCATCAATAACCCCTGTAGTAAATCTGTCCAGGATACAGATGCATATCCCCCCATTACCACATATGCGCCAATTATAAGCCCACCTATTATTACCCCCATTTTATAAGAGGCAACTCCCATCCCTTCTAATGTCTTGCCAGAGCCTGTAAATTGAGCAACCACATATGAAGTCATGAATATAACGATTATAATAGCTGAAATAATCCTTAGCACGTGAGATTTATCATTAACACTATCTTCTATAAAATCTTCAAGATTTATTGACTTAAGCTCGCGACTCTTTCTATTTAATGGCACCATAACGAAAATTGCATTTATGAGATAGCCGATTATACAACCAATTGATGCCCAATAGGCAGATAATCCTTTCGAATAACCAAGTCCTGAAAGTCCGAGCATTACCCAAGCACTTTCTGCCGAAGCCGAGGACGAAATTGCAGTAACCCAGGCACCGAAGCTCTTACCTCCAGAAACAAAATCTTCGTAATTCTTGGAGAACTTTTTCTTAGCAAGATACCCGATGAATAAGAGAGCGACGAGGTAAAGAATAAAGGTAATTATTATACTTATATTAACACTTGCCATTTACCTCCTCCTTCTTATAATTTTAATTATAACAAAAAGATACTGTAATTTGAAATAGTTAAGTTTCTCTCTAACATATAAAGAGGGGGTCGGTGAGGCAGGGCAAAAAAGTACAAATAGGGCTTTTTGCTTTTACTAACGCTAAAAATTATAATTAACTAACTATGAAACCTTATAAAAGATCTGTAAGAGTTGGACATGAAATAATGAGGATCGTCGCTGAGACCATAAGAACAGAGGCCCGAGATCCACGGATAAGAAACGTAACTATCCTGAGGGTAGAGGTAACAGATGATTTAAGAATTGCAAAGATATTTTACTCCTCTATAGATGGGGAAGAGGCAGAAAAGGGATTGGAGAGTGCAAGGGGATTTTTAAGAGGCAGAATAGCCAAGAATCTTAGAATAAAATTTATTCCTGAAATAACTTTTGTTAGAGTGGAAGAGGAAAATGGATGGTTTTCTCAATATCAATAAACCAAGAGGATTAACTTCCTTTGATGTTATTAGGAAATTAAGAAAGATTCTTAAAATCAGAAAAATGGGACATTCTGGGAACCTTGATCCCGGGGCAACAGGTGTACTGGTTATAGGGGTTAACAAAGGTACAAGATTTTTAGAGTATATACTTAACCTGGAAAAAGAGTACGTGGCCACTATTCAATTAGGTGTCCTAACGGATACCCTGGATATGGATGGAAATATACTGGAGGAGAAAGAAGTCCCTGTAATAACCCAAAGTGAACTGGAAGCCGTTCTGGAGGAGTTCACTGGAGAAATAGAGCAGGTTCCTCCCTCATATTCCGCAATTAAGAAAGGTGGGAAAAGGCTTTACGAACTTGCCAGGGAAGGGGTTTTTGTTGTACCAAAGGCAAGGAAAGTTTATATTCATTCTATTGAACTTCTGGAATTTCAGAGAGATAGTTTCAAAATCAAAGTCGTGTGCTCATCCGGGACTTATATAAGATCTCTGGCCCGTGATATAGCTCTCAGGTTTAATACATATGGATGTGTTAAAAATCTTGTAAGAACCCGTATAGGACATTTTAAAATTGAAAATTCAATTGATCTTGAAAATGAAGAGAAGATAAAAAAATCGCTCATACCTGTTGGAGAAGGACTTTCTTTTATGGCAAGCGTGACCATAACCAATAATTCCTCATTTTACTTCCGAAATGGTAATAAAGTACCGCAGAGTGCTATAATAAAAAGAAGCCATGATGCGAGAAGTTTCTCTCTTGTTCGTGTGTTTGATCAGTCGGGAGATTTTCTCGGAGTTGGAATGTTGAAGTGGGACGGAGTATATCCTAAAAAAGTTCTGACTTCCTGAAATGCATGGTTCTATTGTTACCATAGGAAATTTTGATGGCATGCATCTTGGTCATCGGAGAGTGATCTCCACAGTTGTTTCTCTTGCGAGGGCATTTCTGCTTGAACCACTTGTTGTTACTTTTAAAGGACATCCTAAGTTTTTAAAAATGTCTCCTGAAGCAAGATATCTTTTAACCACCCACGATGAGAAAATTTTTCTTATTCAACAATTGGGAATTAAACATATTGAAGTATTGGAATTTAATGAAACCCTCATGCAAATGGGAGTAGAGGAGTTTTTACATTATCTAAAGAAAAATTTCAATATGCAGCATCTCGTTATGGGTTTTAACCATCATTTTGGCCGAAATAGAGAAGGAACGCCGGAAAAAGTATCCAGATTGCTAAATAAGTTTGATTTTTATCTTTCCGTTGTCCCACCTGTTTTTCTAGGAAAGCAAATAATAAGTTCTACTTTAATTCGCAATTTCCTCAAGGAAGGGAGAGTGGAAGAAGCAGCTAAGGCTCTTGGGCGACTGTATACAGTCTCGGGAATAGTTTCAAAAGGTAAAGGAATCGCTGGCAAGCTAGGGTTTAAAACGGTAAATATTGTAGTGCATGAAAATAAGCTATTACCAGGAAATGGAGTGTATGCAGTTGAAGTTTTATATGGTGAAAAATTATTAAAAGGAGTAGCTTATATTGGTAAAAGTCCTACCCTCGGTCTGGGAGAGCACCGCCTAGAAATTCACCTGATAAATTTCAAGAAAGACTTATACGGAGAAAATCTTACTGTAAATTTTGTAAAATTTATCAGAACTGAAAAAAAGTTTACTTCTTTAGACGATCTCACTCAGCAAATCAGAAAAGATATACAAAAAGCGAATAACATCCTATCTATTTCTCAATAATTTAGATTCGAGAACTTTTCTTTTTCCCTCATTTGATTGAAGATAATGTATTCTGGATGCTAAGACTATACTTCTCGCTTTAAAATGCAGAATGTCTCTTTCCAGTTTTTTTTCTTCTATCTTAAGTGCAATAAGCTGGTAAAAATTTACACCATACTGATATACCACCCATATCAGGAAAAGTAGGAGAAAAACCCTTACAACACTTTTTATTTTTTTCTTCATATCCTATAATTTCTTAGGGTTCAAGACATTACTACCCGGGTAAATTGCACTTTCCCCGAGCTCTTCCTCTATAACAAGAAGTCTGTTGTACTTAGCTATTCTCTCAGATCTTGATAAGGAACCTGTTTTAATCATACCGGTTCCAGCACCGACAGCCAGATCGGCAATCGTGGTATCCTCAGTTTCTCCAGATCTGTGAGAGATTATCGTGGTATAACCACTTTTGTGAGAAAGAGCTATAGCCTCAAGCGTTTCTGTTACCGTACCTATCTGATTCAATTTAATAAGGACGGAATTTGCTACCTCCATTTTTATTCCCTTTTTGATCCTTTCAGTGTTTGTAACAAAGATGTCATCGCCCACTAACTGAATTTTATCACCCAGTCTCTCTGTTAGCACCTTCCATCCTTCCCAATCTTCTTCTGCAAGCCCGTCCTCTATGCTGACAATAGGATATAACTTTATCAATTCCTCATAAAAGTCAACCATACCTTTTGCATCCAGCTCCTTTCCTTCAAAGTAATACCGCTCCTCTTTATAAAATTCTGATGCTGCACAATCAAGAGCCAATGCGATATCCTTTCCAGGGATGTATCCAGCTCTTTCAATAGCTTCTACCAGAATATCCAATGCTTCTTTAGTGGATGAAAGTTGGGGAGCAAAGCCACCTTCATCACCCACTGAGGTAATTTCCCCTTTCTCCTTGAGTATTTTTTTGAGGTTGTGGAAGGTTTCAGCACCGAATCTCAGGGCCTCTCTAAAGTTAGGAGCACCTAAGGGCACAATCATAAATTCCTGTATATCTAACTGATTATCTGCGTGCGCACCACCATTAATAACATTCATAAATGGAACAGGAAGAGTTTTCGTATTTACTCCCCCTATATACCGGTATAGAGGCAGTTTAAGAAAATTACTCGCAGCTTTCATAATAGCCAGAGAAACCCCTAAGATAGCATTTGCCCCCAGTTTTGATTTATTTGGAGTTCCATCAAGTTCTATTAGAAGCTTATCAATATCTACTTGATTAAAGGGGGATTTCCCCTCAATTTCTCTGGCTATTATTTTATTGACATTTTCAACGGCTTTTAATACTCCTTTTCCCAGATATCTTTTTCCACCATCTCTTAACTCAAGTGCTTCATAAGTTCCAGTGGAAGCTCCAGAAGGCACAGTTGCCCTTCCCATAGAGCCATCGTTTAATACACAATCAACCTGGACGGTGGGGTTACCTCTGGAGTCCAGGACTTCTCTAGCAAATATTTTCTCAATCAATATTTTTTCCATACAATACCTCCATTTTCAAAGTTAATAAATGTAAATATAGTTTCTATAGTCTTTTATATCTTCGAGACTGAAGAAATCTTCCTGCCATTCTCTAAATATGTAATTCAACATTTCAGACTTCAATCTCTGAACCAGCTGAACTTTGTTTCTCTCAAAATCTTCCTTAGTGGGTTCTTTTTTATCTAAGCATTTAATAATAAACCCACCGTGCGGTTCTGTAATAAAAGGTTTGGATACTAATCCAGGCTTGAGAGAAAAAGCCACTCCATTAAATTCTGGATTATAACCAATTATTTTATCCGCCGGAGTTTTCCACTTAAAGTATCCAGTTTCAGCAACATGAGCTTTTACCATGAGTTTTCCAGGAACGGAATCCATGAGTACTCCTGATTTAATGAGGGAGTCAGCGCGGTTAAGGTTTTCCTTCACAATGCGAAGCTTCTCTGAAAGGATATAAAGTTTTTTTGCCTTTTCCTTTATATTATCTTCGTTGAAAGCCGGAATTCTTTCCCCCTGTTTTTTATAGAGGTACAATACAAGGTATCTATTATTCAAGTTAAATACATCTGAAATTTCGCCTTCATTGCTGGTTTTTATAAAATGTTTAACTACCGGATTTTTGAAACCAATATATGGTATAAAAATCGCTTCCTGTGAAAATTCTCCAGTATCAAGAATTTTAAGGTTGAACTCTTTAGCAGCTTCTTCAAATCCCTTTTTCTTAGCTACATTTACAAATTCTTTAGCTTTCTCATAGACATCCTGCTTCGTAGCTTCACTTGGAGCAATAGCAACAAAAATATCTTTTACTTTTATGCTGTCACCTGTTTTTTTCTCAATTTTGAAAAGATACATTCCCCTCCCGTAAGTAATCGGCCCCACCACCTCACCAGTATTTTTATCCTTTAATTTTTCAAATAACTCTCCTGTCCGTCTGTCATCCTTTTTAATCCATCCAAAATCTCCATCATCTTCAGAGTAATCTTTGATAAGCTCCTCAAATTCGCCACCTTCTTTAAGAATTTCCAGGGCTGTTTCCAGCCTATCCCGGATAGTAAGAGTATCATCAATAGTGGGTTTAATCTCAAATTGAACCAGTTTTAAAGCGGCTTTTGGTTGCTCTTTAAATTTTTCTTTATGTTTATTATAGTATTTTTTAATATCTTCATCATTCAAAGAAATCAGTGAGTCCGGAATTTCCCGCGTAAAAATTGCAAGGTATTTAACCTTTACACTGGTATTTTCTCTTTTGTATATATCCCATAGCTCAGCATCAGAAAAATCAAGTGCAGCTATAATATCCTCTATGGTCCACTCTTTAGGGATTTGTAATTTAATTTTATAGGCGTAAGCAGCAAAATACTGTTGAGCTCGAGGGTCTTGAAGAACCTGCTTATACTTTTCATAATCAAACTGACCATCAGTGTAAAAACTTGTGTCATTTCTTATCTCAGGAGGGGGATTCCTCAGAATTATTTGATAGATTGTACCATCCTGAATATTCATTTTTCTTTTTTGCTGGGTAAATTTAGCCCACCTGATATCTTCCAAAAGTTTGTTAAACTCAGTCTCTCTGATTCTTTTTATCTCATCTTCTGTTAAATTTTTATTTTCCCTGAGAGCGAGGGTTTCCTGAATGGCATAGTTTACCCTTGCTTCAAAATTCTTGTAATCAATTTTTATACCCTCAATTTCTGCAATAATACCTTTTTGCCATGGTTTTAGCTTTCTCTGGCCACTAATACGTGCACCAAGTTGAAAGAAAAGCCATCCTACAAAAGCAAAAACCACTATCCACAGTATCAGCTTTGTGCTGTTTCTCAGTTTCTCCATTACCATAAAAAATATCCTCCTTTCTTTGGTTTGAAAGTATAAAAAAATATGAGAGGAGAGTCAAGGAAATTACTTTAACATTTCTTCCTCGATAAACTCTCTTCCGGGATTAAACTCACGAAGAATCAAGTCCACCTCATCCAATTTTTCCCCTATTAAGTATTTTGCTAAATAGAATCCCAGGCCTGGTCCCAGCATAAAGCCCTGTCCACACATCCCGACCAGTTGAAGAAAATTATTAATCTCCAGAAAGCCAACAATTGGATTACCATCCGGGGTCATGGGATAAAGTCCTCTCCATGTCCTCCTTACACGAATATTTACCAGTTTAGGTATAACCTCTATCATTCTTCGTGCAACTTGTGGCAGGAACTCGGAGGTTTCCCTGACATCAAATCCCCAAATACTGGGAGAAGGAGTTAGACAGAAAATAATCTGACCTGTTTTATGCTGGTAAAAATAAAAATTCTTTGAACCTTCCTGAGGGCGAATATCTACGATCATGGGATCAAAAAATCTTTTAACCGGTTCTGTTACACCGGCTTCGTGTGAATCAGGATTTACAGGAATTGAAAGTCCAGCCATAGAGGCGATCTGCGAGGCATGAGCACCTGCCGCGTTAACGAAAATATCACCCCTAAAGTTACCCTTTGTAGTTTTAACTTCAATTATTCTATGTCTGGTTTTTATAAATCCAGTAACTTCAGCATCGAATAAAAAAGTTGCGCCATATTGTACAGCATGCCTGTAAAAGCTATTTACAGCCAGAAGCGGAGAAGCACTTCCATCTTCGGGTGAATATGTACCACCACGAAGCCCGTAAGGATTTAGTGAAGGTATTTTCTCCAGGAGTTCATTCCTGTTAAGAAAATCTATATTAAGTCCATAATTCTTCTGAAATCTAACAAGCTCTCTCAGAGATTCCTCATCACTCTTACGGTATGTTACAAAACTATATCCTCCTTGATACCATTCAATGTTGTCCCCCGTCTCCATTTCCCAATTTTTGAATATTTCAATACTTTTTAATCCAACAACTATTTTTGCGGGATTGGAGTGAGTAGCTCTTATTCCTCCAATAGCAGCTTTATTGGAGCCTTGCCCAGGGCTCTTTTCCTTTTCTATCACCAAAACCTTGACACCTTCTCTGGCCAGGAAATAAGCAAGAGGAACCCCGGTACTTCCAGCTCCTATAATAATTATATCGTATCTATTCTCCATTGTTTTCCTCCTTAATCCCTGCAAGAATTCCAAGGGGTACTTCAATAAAAAGAGGCCTCCGTGTCCATTCTTTGTATTCTCCCTCCTTTATACCTTCTTCTTTGAAGATTCTCTTTATGAGGTTGGTGCAGGTCTTTCCACCGCAAGCCCCCATTCCGGCACGAGTCAAGGCTTTGATTTCATTCATGTCCCTTACACCTTCCCGTATAAGTTTCCTTATTTCCCCTGCTGTTACTCGCTCACATCTACACACAATTGCATTATCCGGTATCCTCTGATAGTCCTCCATCGGTGCTTCTGGCTTCTGTATTCTTATTCCGGAAACCTTTTCCGCTATATCAGGACTCACTTTCAATTTTAATAACCTGGTGTTTCCGAATCTTTTAACTTTGCGGGATTTTATAACCAAGCCCTTTCCCAGGACATTACCAAGCCTATCGGTCACATCCACAATATCTCCAACTTTTACAATGTTATCTTCAAATTCGAAGGGAATTGTAACTTGTGGTTCCCCTTTTCTCCAGTCCACTAATGTAATTGCCAGTCCCGGGCATATTGCTACGCACATCTCACACCCTATGCATTCCCCGGTAAATTTTGGGGGATTCATTAAATTGCCTTCAATTACGATAGCATTTTGGGGGCATATAGTTGAACACGGATTGCATGGAATTTCTTGCACACAATTAAGGACTGGGTAAACCCCTTCTTTTCTATTTGGATATTTCATCTCATAAATCTTACCTGGCCTTGATTTTAATAATTCCTGGGTTTTATAAAGTTGCGGGTCTATATCTCCACTGTATAGACCAAGCTCCTTCAAAATTTCAAGCCCTTTAATTCTACCAGAAAAGATAGCTGAAGATGCCTCTGCTATTTCCTCCGCATCTCCTGCAGCATAAACTTTAAACCCGAACTCTTTTGCCTTTTCATAAAATTCGTTTACAGGGTCAAGCCCAACTGCAATTAATATTGTATCACACTTAAATGTTTTTTCTGTTCCAGGAATTGGATTGAACTTTTCGTCTACTTCTGCTATGGTTACAGATTCAACTTCTTCTTTGCCATTGGCACTCAATATAGTATGGGAAGTATACACAGGAACACCAAGCTTTAAAAGCTTCTCCTTGTGGACAAGATAACCTCCTACTTCAGGCATAACTTCGGCAAGTCCTACAACTTTGATTCCACCTTGAAGGGCATGATATGCAGCTATCAGACCAACATTTCCCCCTCCAACTATAAAGAGTTTACTTGTAGGCTTTATCAGGTCTCTGTTTAAGAGTGTTTGGAATGCTCCTGCTCCATATACACCTGGTAGTGTGTTCCCGGGGAAAATCAAAGAACGCTCCCGAGCACCAGACGAAACAAGGATGATATCTGGCTCAACAAGAACATACTCTCTCTGGTCTTTTAATACTCCTACTTTTTTATCGCTATATATCCATACCACAGTGGAATTTAACCATACATCGACAGAATCATGTTTTCTAACCTCGTCCTCCATTATCCTGGCTATGTCTATCCCTCTTGTTCCAGCATAACATGCGTCTACTGAGCCGAAGAATTTGTGTGTTTGCAAAACCAACTTGCCTCCCAGCCTGTGCTTATCATCCACAATTAATGTTTTGACACCTTTTTCTCCAAGCTTCTTTGCAGCAGCCAGTCCTGCAGGGCCTCCTCCTATTATGAGAACTGTAAATTGATATGTTTTTAATTCCTGGGGTTCAGGTAAATCATAAACTTCTGGGAGTTCGGGTAAACCATTTAGTTGATATACTCTCATTCCCGGCTTGAGTCGCGTCATGCATGCTTTCACAGTTTTGCCATCAGCAATAACCTTACACTGGTCACATTGTCCATTTGCACAAAATATTCCCTGTGGGGCTCCGTCTTTATGATGATGACCAAAAATCCTAATGCCATTAGCAAAAAGCGCTGCTGCTATAGTGTCACCTGCTCGGCCAAAAAGAAGTTTATCGTTGTAGTAAAAAGGAATCTTTGGTTTTTCGAGAATTTCTAAGATGGGATGATTAGAGAGCCTGTTCTCTTTCATACCATTCTCCTTTCTTATTTTTAGTATAAAGCAAGGAGGCCGTAATTACAGCAATTTAAATATTTAACAAATGTAATTAAAAAAGTTGTAAATTTTTCGCTGCGACCTTATATTAAATTATGTAAAATTTAACATATAGAGGATGGTGCATTATGACATCTGACAAGAAAAATATTAGAATTAAGATCAAGGGCATGACCTGTGCAACCTGTGCAAAAACAGTAGAGAAGTCTCTAGCCAATTTGAATGGCGTTTTAAAAGCAGATGTTAATTTAGCCACAGAAACTGCCTCAGTGGAATTGATGCCAGGTAAGGTAGATTTAAAGACCGTTAAAAAAGCGATTCAGGAGGCAGGCTATGACGTAGTATTCGCACATACAACTGTCAAGATTGGGGGAATGACCTGTGCAATGTGCGTTAAGACCATAGAAAACGCTTTAAAAAAACTTGACGGAATAATTGAAGTAAGTGTAAATCTAGGGACAGAAAAAGCCCATATTGTTTACAATCCTGAGGAAGTGGGGCCCATAGATTTCAAGAAGGCTATTGAATCTGCTGGGTATAAATACCTTGGGACAGAAGAAAAGCCCTTAGAAGAAGAGGAAACCAGAAAGAAAGAACTTAAATCTCGATTAATCAGAATAATCATCGGTTTTGTTTTTGGTATACTTCTGATGTTAATGGGTTATCTAAAACTGACGTTTCCATTTGAAAAATCTTTGCTGATGTTATTGGTTGCTACACCTCCTTTCATATATGTGTCTCTTCCAATTTTCAGAGCCGGGTTCCGGGCTTTGAAAAATCGAACACTGAATATGGATGTGATGTATTCCATGGGTATCGGCGTCGCTTATATATCAAGTTTAATGGGGACTTTTAATTTAGTTTTGACCAGAGATTTCCTCTTCTACGATACCGCATTACTCCTTGCCTCCTTTTTGTCGCTGGGTAGGTTTCTAGAGGCAAGAGCTAAAGGAAAGACATCCGAAGCGATTAAAAAACTAATAGGACTTAGACCGAAGACTGCCCATCTGTTAAAGATTGAAAATCTTGAAATTGAGGTATTACATACTAAAGGCTGTGCATACTATATACGAGCATTAGAGGAACTTAATAAAGTACTCAAAACATTGGGTCTAGACGACAAAACTGTAAAGATCAAAGAAGTCAAAGAATCAGAGATTGAAAATATAATTTTTCCTGGTAGTCCTACCATTTGGGTAAACGGTAGAGATCTGGAAGGCAAACAGGAAAGTTTTTCTGGTTGTAGGATTTATAAATGGAAGGATAAATACTTTGAATATCCTCCGGAGGAATTGATTTTAGAAAAAATCATCCAGTTTTTAAGTGAGGAAGATGTTGAGCTTGAAAAAGTTGAACCAGGAGATATACTTTTTGTCAAGCCCGGAGAAAAAATACCTGTAGATGGAACTGTATTAAGTGGCGAAAGTTATGTTGATGAATCTATGATAACCGGTGAGCCATTACCTCGTTTAAAGAAGCGCGGAGATAAAGTTATAGGTGGAACTCTGAATAAAAACGGTGTTCTGGTGTTTAAAGCAGAAAAGGTTGGAAAAGATACATTGCTTTCACAAATTATAAGTCTCGTTGAAGAGGCCCAATCTTCAAGACCGGCAATCCAGAGAGTGGCAGATAGAGTAGTCAGCTATTTTATTCCCGTTGTTCTTGCAATTGCCCTTTTATCCTTTACTGTATGGTACTTAGTACTTGGAAAGCCTCTTCTATTCTCCTTAACGACTCTTATTTCTGTCCTAGTTATAGCGTGTCCCTGTGCCTTGGGACTTGCTACTCCTACTGCTGTTACCACAGGGATTGGTAGAGGAGCTGAGTTGGGTATACTTATAAGAAATGGTGAAGCACTGGAAATCTCACATAAACTCAGCACAGTTATTCTAGACAAAACAGGAACCTTAACCCTAGGCAAACCCACTGTGACTGATATTATACCGTATGGAATTGATGAGGATGTCTTACTAAAAATTGCAGCAAGTGTTGAAAAAAATTCAGAACATCCTCTTGCAGAATCAATTGTAAATAAAGCAAAAGAAAAGAATATTGAACTTGTTCCTGTCCAATCTTTTGAAATGGTAGAGGGTAGGGGAGTAAGAGCCAAGATTTTAGAGGAAGAAATTTTGATAGGAAGTAAAAATTTTATACAATCGGAAAACATAAGTCTACCCGAGAATGTGAGGCATGATATTGAAGAATTGGAACAGCAGGCGAGAACTATAGTAGTGGTTTCACAGAAAGAGAAAATTCTGGGGATTCTTGGTATTTCGGATCCTATTAAGCCCAATGCTAAAAAAGCAGTCAATCTTTTGAAAAAAATGGGACTTAATGTGATAATGCTGACAGGAGACAACAAAAAAACGGCAGAAGTTATTGGGCGTGAGTTGGATATAGATCGTGTAATCGCAGAAGTATTACCTCAAGATAAAGCTAAAGTAGTCAAAGATTTGCAGAAAGAAGGTGAAATAGTAGCTTTTGTTGGAGATGGTATAAACGATGCTCCTGCACTTGCACAGGCAGATGTGGGGATAGCAATAGGAGGGGGCACAGATGTAGCTATAGAAAGTGGTGATATCGTTTTAATGAAAGATGATCCAATGGATGTGGTTCTAGCTATAGATCTCAGTAAAAAGGTTATGACTCGAATTAAAAGCAATCTTTTCTGGGCATTCGCGTATAATTCTATCCTTATTCCAGTGGCAGCCGGCGTTCTGTACCCACCTTTTGGTATAACTTTCAGGCCGGAATTTGCAGGTTTTGCAATGGCGATGAGTTCTATAACGGTGGTGAGCCTTTCTTTACTACTTAAAAGATATAAACCAAAATTCTCATAGGTTTAAAGATTTTCGTAATGATGAGAATTTTTTACCCTTAATGTGTTTGATTTTTCCATCTCAAGCAGTTTAAAATCTTAAAGTGCACATACTGGACGCAATTAATAGTTTTCTCGCTTATATACTCTCAGAAAGGGGTCTTTCTATTAATACTGTGGATTCTTACAGGCGTGATCTTCTGAAATTTTATAATTTTTTAGGAGATGTAGAAATTGACGATATAAGCGCCTCTGATGTGGATGAATTTGCAGAATTTTTAAAGGATGAAGGACTTTCCCAGAACTCGAGGTCGAGAGCTTTTTCCTGCCTACGCTCTTTTTTTAAATATTTACAACTGGAAGAAAATTTAAAAAAGGATTTAACTGAGGAGATATCTGTTCCTAAAAAGAAAAAAAATCTACCTGAATTTTTAAGTGAGGAAGAAGTTTCCAGGTTGCTGGATGCTCCCTCTGTTTCTACCATTAAGGGCATTAGAGATAAGGCACTTTTAGAGCTTCTCTACGCAACAGGAATGAGAGTTTCTGAGATAGTCAATTTGCGTCTTAACAATTTAGATCTGGATGAAAAAATTGTAAGAATAAGGGGTAAGGGAAGTAAAGAAAGACTGGTTCCAGTAGGAGATATAGCTATGAAATTTCTCATGCAATACCTCTTAGAGGCCAGGCCCCACATAGCCTCGTCTAAAGCAGAAAATTATGTTTTTCTTAATATGAGAGGGAAAAAGCTTACACGGGTTGGTATATGGAAGATTATAAAACAATATGCTCTAAAAGCTGGCATTGAAAAGAATATATATCCCCATATACTTCGCCATACATTTGCGACTCATTTGCTTAAAAACGGCTGTGACTTAAGGAGTTTACAGCTTTTATTGGGGCATGCTTCACTCTTAACTACTCAAGTGTATACTCATTTGGACATTAAATATTTAAAAGAAATACACAGGAAATTTCATCCGAGATCTTGATCTATTATTTTAATATGCAATTCCTTAAGTTGTTCGTCATCCACTAAATCAGGAGCTTTTTCATATAGGGCCTGCGCTGAGGTAGTTTTTGGAAAGGCGATAACGTCCCTTATGGTTTCGATTCCCAGCATCATTGCTACGAGTCTGTCAAAACCAAATGCAATACCTCCGTGAGGAGGGGCACCATATTCCAACGCTTCTAAAAGAAACCCGAACCTTTTTTCCCTTTCTTGTTTATTCAGCCCTATTATTTCCATTATTTTCTCCTGAAGTTCTCTTTTGTGGACTCTTATCGAGCCGGATGCAAGTTCAACACCGTTCAGCACAAGATCATATTGTTTCCCTATTACCTTCAATGGGTCCTGCTCCAAAAGATGTATTTGATCCTCATAGGGCATGGTAAACATATGATGAGCTGGTTCTATCCTTTTCTCCTCTTCATTCCATTCAAAAAGTGGAAAATCTATAACCCACAAGAAGTTAAATCTTTTATCTTGATAACTTTTGCAAACTTTTTCCCTCAATTTACCTGCAAGTAAATATGTTGCAGGTTTATTATCTCCAGCAATTACGAAATAGGTTCCTTCTTCCAGGGGTATTTTATTAATATCTATATATTTTGCAAGTTGACCATGGAGAGATCCCGCCTTAATTTTGAACCAGAGTAGTCCAGCTCCTCCTTCTTTTACTATAAAATCTTTCAATTCATCAATCTCCTTTCGGGAAAAATCACGAGGAGACCTAACACCAAGTACTATACCTTTGTTTTGTATGATATTTTCTAAAACTCCAAATCCACTTCCTTTAAAGATCTCTGTAAAATCACGGATTTCCTCTTTTATACTCAAATCAGGTTTGTCGCTCCCATATTTTTTTAATGCGTCTTTATAACTGATTCTGGGAAAAGGAATTTCAAGTTTCTGATGCAGAACTTTATCAAAAACATATTCTAACATTCTCTCAGTTAAAGAAAATACATCGTCCATATCTACAAAACTCATTTCGAGATCAATCTGGGTAAATTCTGGTTGCCTGTCCTGCCTAAGATCTTCGTCTCTAAAACATCTTACTATTTGAAAGTACCTATCAAATCCTGCAGACATTAATACCTGTTTATATAGTTGAGGTGACTGTGGAAGAGCATAGAACTTACCCGGGAAATTTCGGGAAGGAACTAAGAAATCCCGTGCACCTTCGGGAGTACTTTTAGTTAAGAAAGGGGTCTCTATTTCAATAAAACCTTCGCTACTCAGAAAATTTCTTACGGCCTGGAGTGTATGATGCCTAACAATAATATTTCTCTGCATTTTTGGCCTTCTTAAATCGAGAAATCTCCATCTCAATCTTGTATCTTCCTGAATATTTATCTCATCCTCAATCACAAAAGGAAGTAGAGGAGTGCGGTTTAAGATATCCAGTTTTTCCACTACAACTTCGATTTCTCCTGTGCTTAATTCTGGATTTATCATTTCTTCAGGTCTTTTCCTAACTTTTCCTTCTACTCTTATAACGTATTGCATTCCAAGAGATTTGGCAATTTCAAAGGTCTCTTTTCTATCCGGTTCTACCACAAGTTGAGTTCTGCCATAGCGATCCCTTAAATCAATAAAAATCAATCCGCCGAGATCCCTCACTCTCCTTACCCAACCAGAGAGTACGACCTTTTTACCAATATGATCTGAAGTTAATTCTCCACAAGTATGAGTCCTATACATGGTTATCTCCCCGTGAGGGATGGATAGTTTATCAAAAATCTTTTTGTATAATAAATCCTTAACAGAATAAGAATTAAAACACCCAGAACTAAAAATAAAGGAAATCTTAAAGCCACCATTAAGACAAACAGGAATGATACTGCTCTGTAAGAGATTTTAGCCATTTGCATGGATTTATCCCAGATAGACATTATAAAAATAGGAAGTCCAATGAGGGAAGGTATCATCAAAAACACATCAAATTCTAAAAAGGAGTAAATAAACGAAAGAAAGAGAAGAATAGAGGAGAGGATAGTTGCATTTCTTGCTCCCAGGAACACACCAATTGTGTGTTTGCCCGCTGCTTGATCCCCGTGGATATCAGGAATAGTTGTATTTATGAATACAGCAGATACAAAGAGTACATATCCAAAGGATTGAATAAATGCCCTTCCTTGTACTTCAGCTGCTGTAGCCCATCCTGTAAGGAATGCGAGTACTCCGTATCCTATAGCATTCGCCAGCATATCGGCTATTGGGCGGGCTTTTAACTCAACAGGTTTTATACTATAGGCGAGCCCCAACAGGTAAGAAAATATAAATAATATAACTAATTTGATACCAAGGAAATAGGCAAAAATCAAAGATATAAGAGCAAGTATAATTGCATAACTTGTTGCAGTTCTGATACTTATTATATTGTACGGGATCAAAAATAGTTTGTTGTTTATTAAATCAGATTCCCAATCAACAATTTGATTAATAATATATACTGAAGACATCATAAGGCTATAAAGGAAGAAAACTGCCCAGAACTTCCATGGTAAAAAAAGAGTAAAACTAAAAGTTTCGAGGGCTGAACCCCAGAAATATCCGAGAAAGAGAAAAGTCCAGACAGGAATCCAGAGAATAGGTCGTAACAGGAAAAAATAATCATACCAACGAGGATTCAAATCAAATTTCACATTGGATTTATTAATTTTGTTTTTAACTTTCATAGTAATAAATGATAAAACCCGAAGGAGTGATATGCAAGTATTTAACGGCGCAGTGCTCGTATAACCAATTTTTCTTAACTTCACATAATATATCTTATGTTAACTTAAATAGATACATGAAACACAACAGTTTAAATAAAACTCCTCTATTTTAGTTATAGTAGTTGTTGTAGAATTTTTAAAGAGTTTTATATTTTAATTTCTTTCGATTCCTTTGAATTTTCTGAACAATTTCCATGTGTGCTTTACTTTTGTTTTTGACATTACTTATCGCATAAGTTATATTACTCACTGATTATGATTTACTTATTACAATATCATCAAATAACACCTAATGGAAGCTGTTCGGGAACTTTTGTCACACCAAGGATTTTTGAAAGTCACATTAAAGAATTATGTAAAATTGGAGTGAAAACTTTAACAAGGGAGAACTATATAGACATACTACTCCACCCGAAAAAAGAAAACGAAAACTTTGTACTAATTACTTTTGACGACGGATATGAAAACGTTTATAAATATGCTTTTCCTGTTCTTGAGAAATATGGTCTAAAAGGGGCTGTATTCCCCATTACAGCGTATATAGGTAGGGTAAACCTATGGGAGGTTCCTTTCCTTGGCCGTCACGCTCATTTATCTAGGTCTCAGATAGTAGAATTACATAAGGCGGGTTGGATAATCGGTTCTCATACAGTTACACATCCTGATTTGAGAAAATTAGATGAGCAAAAATTACAAATGGAACTCGAAGTATCTAAAAAATCGTTAGAAGATATTATTGGTGATGAAATACAGGCTCTGTCATATCCTTATGGTCTATATAATACAAAAGTCAAGAAGGCTGTCAGAGATGCTGGGTACAATATTGCTTTTAAATCTGCGGGAAAATTAAAGTTTCCTCTGGATTTTTTAGAGGTTCCCAGAAGGAGTGTATATATATCTGATTTTTTTATTAGTGCAAAACTAAATCCTGCTTATGAAAAATATTATATACTGTTTGAGAGAATGGCTAATTATTTTGCGAGATTGAGTCCGTTTTATCTTACTATTTCGTCAAAGTCAACCATGTAACTGCAAGTGTAGTAGCAATTTGCAGAATTTGTGCGTAATCCTGCCACCATTTTAATATAACCGGTTCGACATATATTATATCGCCGGGTTTTATTTCTAAAGGATTTTTTAGTTTTTTGTTGGCCCGGTATACAATGGGTTTCCTGGACGCCCTATCAGTGTAACCTCCACAATACGAAATATAGGTGGAAATGCTGGCTCCAGGTAAATAAGGTACCGGCTGAGGGTTCTTAACCTCCCCGGCCACAAAGACCTTATCAGTAAATGGTGGTATGTAAAGAGTATCATCTGGCATGATATATGTATCAAGAGTAACTTTGCCCTTCTTTGCTGAATAAATATCTTCAATTATTGAATAGCTTTTTAGTCCTCCAGCCTGGCTAATAATCTCGCTAACTTTTAAACTATCTTTAACCTCAATCTTTAGAACATTGGCTTCAAAGGTGAGGATAAAGTTGCCAGATAATGCCTGAACCTCCCGGGTGGCAAAACTGATTACCGGATAACCTTTCACTGCACCAACCACCACTACTCCACTCTGTACAGGAGGAATGAAGATCTTGCGTATTGTAGCTACCAGTGGATTTTGCGAGTAATCTCCCTCCATGTAAAACTTTCTAAGGTTAACATTGTAAACATCTCCACTTACAGAAAATACTTTAATTCTTGAAATATCAGCGTCATAGGAACATTTCCCACTTGAAATAAGTATATCCACAAGTCGTGCTGTTGAAAAGCTTCTTACCGGCCCCGGGTTATTAATTCTCCCATAAAGAAAAATATCGAACTGCCTGGGCTTTAACAATCGCACATCGAATTCTTTACCCTTATAGTATTTGGAGTACCAGATTTGTAAACTATCTTTAAGCTGAGCTATGGTGAGCCCAGCAGCCTTTTTAAAATCAAGAACAGAACGAACACCAAGCATGGAAGACTGAGTGCTCTGTAAACTTGTGGTAGTCAGATCTGGTAAAGGAAGCGTAAGCGCTATTTTCCCGTTTAGATCCACCATTGCTATATAGGAAGTTCCAAGGTCTTTTATTAAGACCTCAAGACTATCCCCTGGGCCTAAAGTATACTCTGTTTCTCTAATAAAGGTATATGGTGCTTCTCCTATCTGAATACCACCGGATTCATATTGAAAAAGAAGAAACAATAATACTATTTTAAACATTTTATCCTCCCTCCAGCATATTGTTAATTTCCTCCATTAAAACCTCAAGTATTTCTTTCTCTTTAACTCTTTTTATTATTTTGCCCCTTTTAAATATCACACCCCTACCGGGTTCTGCAGCAATGCCTATATCTGCTTCGCGAGCCTCACCTGGACCATTTACCTCGCATCCCATGATAGCCACCTTTATGGGATATTTAATAAATTTTAATTTTTCTTGTACCTTTTTAACGAGGCTTACGAGGTCTATTCTCGTCCTTGCACAGGTGGGGCATGATATAATTAAAGGCCCATTGGCTCTGATACCAAGAGATTTCAGAATTTCCCAGGCTACCTCGACTTCTTTTACTGGATGTTCGGTCAATGACACCCTGATGGTATCTCCTACGCCTTGAAGTAAAAGGACACCAAGGGCTATTGCAGATTTTACAGTACCCGGTAGCAGAGGACCTGCCTCTGTTACACCTATATGAATTGGGAACTCGATTCGGGAGCTTAGTTCCAGGTTAGCTTCAATAGTCTGTATTACAGAAGAAGACTTGATAGAAACTACAATATCTTCAAAACCATTTTCTGTAAAATAATTAACCCACCTTATTGCACTTTCAACCAGCCCTTGAGAAGTAACCCCCTGGTGCTTGTCAATTAGATCCAGCTCCAGCGAACCAGAATTTACACCTATCCTCACAGCTTTTTTATTTTGTTTGAGAGCCTCTATTACTTCCAGTACTTTCTTTTTATCCCCTATATTACCTGGATTTATGCGAATTTTGTCAGCCCCTGCCTCCAGAGCTCCTATAGCCAACCTGTAGTTAAAATGAATATCAGCAATGAGAGGTACATCTACCTGCTTTCTTATTTCTCTAAATGCTTCTAATGACCTTCTATCGGGTATTGCTATTCTTATTAATTCACAATCTGCTTTGGATAATTCCTCTATCTGCTTCAAGGTTGCTTCTATATCAACTGTAGATGTGGAAGTCATAGATTGAACTCTTACTGGGTTATTTCCACCAATTCCAATATCTCTAATTTTTACTTCTCTGGTTTTTTTCCGTGGCTTTAGCATTGGGGTTATTTTACACTTGCTTTTCTAATCTTTCAAGTTGACTGTGCATTCACCCTAATTTATCCTATTCTCATGTGTAGAATAGATGTAGACCTCATAAGAAAAGATTTCCCTATCCTGAACAGGGAAATCAATGGACACAGACTTATTTACCTCGATAACGCTGCTACATCACAGAGACCTCGGCAGGTAACCCAGGCGGTGTGCGATTTCTATACCAAACATAATGCCAATATCCACAGAGGCTTGCATACTTTGAGTGAAGAGGCTACAGAAATGTACGAAGCAGCACACAGGGCTGTCAAAGAATTTATTAATGCACGCACATGGGAAGAGATAATTTTTACCAGAAATACTACAGAAGCTATTAACCTCGTTGCTTACTCTCTTGGTCTTCGTAGATTTAAGCCCGGTGATGAAATCATAATAACAATGATGGAACATCATTCAAATATGGTTCCCTGGCAAATGCTTAAAGATCTTTACGGCATAAAACTTCATTATATAAAATTGAGACCAGATGGTACCCTTGATTTAGAACATTATCGTTCTCTTTTGTCTCCTAAAACCAAACTCGTTGCAGTGGCTCATGTGTCCAATGTACTTGGCGTTATTAATCCTGTGAAAGAAATTATAAAACTTGCTCATGAAGTAGGTGCTTTAGTTTTGATAGATGCTGCTCAAAGCGTTCCCCATATGAAAGTTGATGTCCAGGAGATAGACTGCGATTTCATGGCTTTTTCTGGACACAAAATGTTAGGACCTACAGGTATTGGTGTATTATATGGAAAAAAAGAATTGCTTGAAGATATGGATCCTTTTCTTCGAGGGGGAGATATGATAAAACAGGTCAAAATTGAGGGAGCCAGCTGGAATGATCTTCCCTGGAAATTTGAAGCCGGTACATCTAATATTGCAGGAGGTATAGGTCTCAAAGCTGCAATAGAGTATCTTCAAAATATAGGGATGGATTGTATTTTCGAACATGAGAAAGCACTTGCAAAATATACCATTAATAAGCTAAAAGAGATAGAGGAAGTAAAATTATTCGGGCCCGAGGAACGAATTGGTGTAATTTCTTTTGTAGTAAAAGGAATTTCCCCGGATCTGGTGGGAATTGCCATGAATGAAAAAGGAATAGCAATTCGCACCGGGTGTCATTGTGCTCAACCCCTACATGAATTCTTTGGGATTAGAGGAACTGCACGGGCGAGTTTCTACCTATACAATACTTTCGAAGAAGCAGATAAATTTATTGAAAGACTGGAAGAAATCATAACCCGGTCAAAAAAATAAATGTTATACAAAGATTCGGGCGTTAATATATCCGAGGCGGAAAAATTAGTGGAGTTTATTAAGAAAATAAACAAGAGAGCTGAAAGGAATATAGGACCCTTTGCTGCTGAAGTAGAAATTCTTGGTATAGTAAAGAACTATAAGAATCCTGTTCTGCTGATGTCCACAGATGGTATAGGAACTAAAATAGATCTCGCACTTGAATGGAATTATTTGGATTTCCTGGGCTATGATCTTGTAGGAATGTGTGTTAATGATATAGCCACAGCTGGAGCAAGACCGCTTTTTTTCTTAGACTATTATGCCACTTCAAAGCTTCAACTGGATATTGCCCAGAAAGTACTCAAGAGTATAGTTAATGCATGTGAAGAGGCCGGGTGTGTTCTGGTGGGAGGTGAAACTGCTGAACTTCCAGGGCTCCTTTTGAATGGCAGATTCGATGTTGCGGGTTTCGTAGTAGGCATCCAGGAAAAAGGCAAAATTCCCTGCCCAGAAAAGGTGAAAATTGGTAACATACTTGTGGGTTTCCCATCCACAGGACTTCATAGTAATGGGTATTCACTTGTAAGAAAGATAGTACACGAATTAAATCTCCCCCCGGAAATAAAAATTGATAATAGAACGCTTAAAGAGATACTACTGGCACCCACAAAACTTTATTCTAACCTCATGAGCGATATATTCCAGAATTTTGAGATTCATGGAGCTGCTCATATCACAGGCGGAGGGATTCCGGGCAACTTAAGGAGGGCCTTAAATCCGGAAGTCAACGCAGTATTAAATAGAAAGAACTGGGAAATATCGCCTATATTCAACATGATTGCGGAATGGGGAGAAATCCCGGAAGAAGAAATGTACAATGTTTTCAATATGGGGATTGGATTTATCATAATAATAGATAAAAATGCTTTACGGGATATGGAAACATTTTTAAGGGAAAGGGGAGA
>Ga0190329_1000025_pt1 | contig 40676 bp, 37 predicted proteins | sample 48720423_MG_FD_161655 | JGI IMG/M metagenome (GOLD analysis project Ga0190329, IMG submission 161655) | Hydrothermal vent sediment bacterial communities from Southern Trench, Guaymas Basin, Mexico - 4872-04-2-3_MG | ecosystem: Environmental > Aquatic > Marine > Hydrothermal vents > Sediment ... | reverse complement strand
TTGAAGGTTCCTACAACTTTGTATTTTGACTGTGACGCATTAAAATCTCCGATCATTTTTGCGGCCACTTCACCCCTGGCGCTTCTCATGGCATGCCACCAGTTAATGGTGATGGGTTTTGCAAAAACGGAAACCGGGAAGGCAATACAAACTGCAATAATTAAAAAACCAAACAATTTCGATAATCTCATCTTATTTTCCTCCTTACCTGAATTATATTGAATTTTTCATTTTGTCGAACCTGCTAATAAAAAAATCTGTCTCTTTTTATTACAGTGCATTAAAATTATTAGAATATTGGCAGAGAGTCAAGGTTAAAGTGATTTTTAAAAAAAGATTTGCATAATGATACTTTTTGTAGTTTTATGTTCCATAATGAAAATAATAAACTTTATTGTGATATTAAGAATCAGGAAATTAAATGACTGAGTTAAACTTCAAGGATGTTGTCAAAAACTATGGTAAAACCGAGGTAATCCATGGAATAAACCTTGATATCAAAGACAAAGAATTCCTTGTCCTTGTCGGACCTTCGGGGTGCGGCAAATCAACCCTGCTCCGAATGGTGGCAGGACTTGAAAAGATATCCCGGGGGACGATTTCAATTGATGGCGAGATCGTCAATGACGTCGCACCAAAGGACCGGGGACTTGCCATGGTCTTCCAGAACTATGCGCTTTATCCCCACATGAATGTGTTTGATAATATGTCCTTTGGGTTAAAGCTGAGCAAAACACCCAAAGCTGAGATTAAGCAGAGAGTAAATGAAGTGGCCGCTATTCTGGGTCTTGAAGATCTGGTGATGAGAAGGCCCCATGAGCTTTCCGGGGGACAGCGGCAACGGGTGGCCATGGGTCGGGCCATGGTCAGAAAGCCTTCAATCTTCCTTTTTGATGAACCTTTGTCAAACCTGGATGCCAAGCTTCGAATCCAAATGAGAGCTGAGATAAAAATGCTGCATCAACGAGTTAATTCCACCATCATTTATGTCACTCATGACCAGGTGGAAGCCATGACCCTGGCTGATCGAATTGTTGTTCTCAAGGACGGATACATCGAACAGGTCGGCACCCCGCTTGAACTTTTTTCAAACCCCGTAAATACATTTGTCGCCGGATTTATCGGCACCCCGCCCATGAACCTTGTTGAAGGCAACATAAGCCGGCAGAAGGGTGACACCTTTGTTCAGTTTGAAACCGGGCTTAAAATTCCTGTTCCGGATAAAAAAGGGACTGATCTGGTTCATGACCAGACCGTTATCCTTGGGCTGCGCGCAGAAGAAATCATGCCGGTGGATACCCATACCTCACTTCCCGAAAACTGGATATTCCAGGGAAAGGTAAGGGTTGTTGAACCTTTGGGAAATGAAACCCATCTTCACATGGATATGATGGGAACTAAACTGATGTCCAAAAGCGAAGGAAAACAAATTTACACACCCGATGAAACGATAAAAATGGGCATGAACCTTAAAGAAATACACTTGTTTGATAGTAAGACAACACGGGTCATTTATTAATTTGCAATTATGACGGTTATCCCCATTTCATCCAATTTCTTTTTAAATCCCGGCTTGATGCCTGCATCAGTGACCAAAATATTGACCTTATCGATGGGAGCTGTGACAAAATTTGATACCACGCCTATCTTGCTGCTGTCTGCGACCACAATGACCGGCCCCAGCGTCTGATCAATCATCAGACGAGCCACTGCGGCTTCTTCCTGAATCGGGGTTGTCAAGCCGAACCTTATGCTGACCCCGTCAACACCGATAATGGCCTTGCTACCACAGACATTTTTAAGCAGGGTATGGGTAAAATTTCCAATCAAAGAGTTTGATTGCCTGCGAAACAGTCCACCGGTTAAAACCACTTCAATTTCAGGATCCTCAATTTCCACAAGGGCATTGGCATTACTGGTAATGACCCGAAGATTTTTCCCTGACAACTGTCTTAAAACCTGTGTGTTGGTAGAACCGGTATTGATAAGAAGGGTATCGCCGGGCTCAATGATCTTACTGACGGCAATCCCTATTTTTTCTTTCTGTGTCCGGTGTTTCTGATTCTTTTCCACATAAAGGGGTTCGACTTTTACCCGGCGGCGTAAAATTGCCCCTCCATGAGTTCGTTCCAACACCCCTTTTTTTTCCAGATAATCAAAGTCCCGACGGATAGTCAGTTCAGTCACACCAAACAATTGACTTAACTCGGCAACCCTTACGATCCCCTTTTTCTCAATCAATCTCTGTATCCGCGCCTGCCTGTCAACCGGTATTAACGTCTGGGCCATCTTTTTTGCCTCCGAATTAAAAACAATTGATATTTTATATCAGGATTAGGAAACCAGATCAATTCATCAAAAAAATAAAAAAGACTACTTGTAAAAAAACAATAAAAAATATATAAAAACAATAAAAAAAGAACATATTGGTTCAAAGTTTCAGGTTTAGATTTTTAAAAATACCCTTTCTGGTTGCAACTGGAAACAATACTATGGAAACAGATGTATTCATCATAGGCGGAGGCGTTACCGGAACCGGGATTGCCAGAGACCTGACACTGAGAGGGCTTTCTGTGATTCTGGTTGAAAAAGGAGACCTGAATGCCGGCGCTTCCGGTGGAAATCACGGCCTTTTGCACAGTGGTGCCAGATATGTCTGTTCTGATCCTGAGGCAGCAATTGAATGTGCTGCTGAAGTAAAAATATTAAAAAAAAATGCTGCCCATTGCATCGAAGAAACCGGGGGGCTGTTTGTTGCGGTGAAAGGGGACAAAGAAAATTACATTGCTGATTTTCCTGATATGTGTAAAAAATCCGGCATCCCATCCGAATTCATTGATCCAAAAGAAGCCAGAGAAATGGAGCCATCTTTATCAGATGAAACAATTGCTGCGTATAAAGTGAATGATGCTTCCATTAATCCCTTTAAATTGTCCATTGAAAATATAAATGACGCCGTTTCCAGAGACGCCTGTTACCTCAGTCACACCAAGGTTGAATCCCTTAAAATAGAGAACAAGACCATTGTTTATGCCCGGGTCCGAAACCAGATCAGCGGTAAAACCGATAAAATAAAAGCAAAAACCTATGTCAATGCCGCTGGTGCATGGGCGGGGAACATTGCTGTCATGGCCGGGATTCATATCAATATGGTTTTTTCCAAGGGCACCCTTCTGGTCACAAACAACCGAATCGCAAAACGCGTCATCAACCGCCTGAGAAAACCCACTGACGGAGATATTCTGGTGCCGGGCGGCGTTGTATCAATCCTTGGCACCACTTCCGTAAGAATCAAGTCCCCGGACAATATCTATCCCACGGTCAAAGAGGTGGATGATATTATCAGCGAAGGTGAAAAAATGATACCTGAACTGAAGGCCTGCCGGTATATCCGGGCATATGCCGGTGTAAGACCCCTGGTCAGTATGGGAAGCGGCAATGACAGAGAGGTGAGCCGCGGATTTACATTGCTGGATCATGAAAAAGATCAGGTAAATAATTTTATCACCATTACAGGGGGCAAACTGTCTACATACCGGTTAATGGCAGAAAAGGCATCTGATATTGTCTGTAAAAAACATCAAATTTCAATGAACTGCCGGACAAAAACCATCCCATTGCCATCCACCCATAGCGGAGAATGGTCGGAACCGGGTGTTCTGGCCACTGATCTGTTTAAACCCAATACACAGAAAGACCCTTTTCTATGCGAATGTGAAATGGTTCCGACCAGTGCCATCAACACAGTGATTCATTCAATTAAAAAAAATGGAGGGACATCTGATCTTTCCTCCATTGCCCTTAGAACAAGGGTTGGAAAAGGACCCTGCCAGGGAACTTTTTGCAGTATGCGGATACTGTCACACCTCTATGACACAGGAGAAATGACGAATCAAACGGGTATAAACGATCTAAAATATTTTTTAAATGAGAGATGGAAAGGAGAACGATCTTTATTATGGGGCCAGGCACTTGTCCAGTCCTCTTTAAAGGAAATGATACATTGCGGTTTGTTCGGTCTTGAGCTGATTGAAAAATGAAAGATAAAAAACAGATTACCTGTGATATAACAGTGATTGGTGCCGGTTTTGCAGGCATGGTGGCTGCGGCTCGCGCGTCGGATCTCGGCTTGAAAACGGTTCAGACGGGTAATTCATCACACCTTTATTTTGCCAGCGGTTTATTTGATTTTCTGGGTGTCTATCCACTGGGCTCCCGAACTCCCATAGAAGACCCCCGAACCGGCTTGGAATTATTACAAAAAGAAATGCCGGACCATCCATATTCAAAAACCAGCCTGGAAACAATATTAAAAAGTTTTGATTTTTTGGCCCGCTTTTTACACTCAACCGGACTCAATTACGTTAAACCGGACAAAGACAACAGATCAGTCCTCACCGCTGCCGGTACGTTTAAACCCACCTGCATGATGCCTGAAACCATTTCAAAAGGCGGCCTGCTTAAAAAGGATACGCCCTTATTACTTATAGATTTTAAAGGCCTGGAGGGATTTTGTGCCGGACAGATAGCCGCTGTTTTAAAAAAAAATCACCCTTATATTTTTACGTTAAGTGTGGAGGTTCCAGGGGAAAGCGGTAATTTAAATCCAACATATCTTGCGACACTGTTCGAAGATTCTTCCTTTCTCAAAAATCTTGCCACGCAGATTTCTCCTTTTTCAAATAAAGTTAAACTGGTGGGAATGCCTGCGGTATGCGGTATCAATAAAAGCCTTGACATACTGACCCGTCTGGAAAAAATGACTGGTCTGGATATATTTGAAATTCCAATGATGCCGCCTTCCATTCCAGGGTTACGACTGAAAAATGCCTTTGAAAAAAAACTGGCTGGGAATCATGTTCATTTCTTAAGCCAGACAAAAATCACCTCACCGCAATTTAATGGATCTGAATTTATTTTAAATGCCGTAAATCAAAATATGGAAACTCAAATAAGATCCAAAGGGATTATTCTTGCCACGGGAAGATTCCCGGGAGGCGGACTCCATGCCAAAAGAGGCTGTATACAGGAAACCGTGTTTAACCTGCCGGTGTATCAACCGGATGAAAGAAGCCTCTGGCATCATCTTAATTTTTTTGAAAAACAAGGCCACATGATTAACACAGCAGGCGTGGAAACAGACATAGTTTTCAGGCCGGTGGATACCCATGGCGCTGTTATTTATGAAAACCTTTATGCCGTTGGGACACTTCTTGCCCACAATGACTGGGTCCGACTCAAATCGGGTTCAGGCGTGTCAGCTGTAAGCGCAGTTACAGCAGTTAATGATTTTTATAAAAAAAATACGGCTGGTCTCTGATGTTTCAGATTAGTTTATATACAGCATTAGGCCTATCGATAGCCGGTCTGTTGTTCCGGATTTACCGGTTTCAAAAAAAGGGGTCCTCAGGGACGCTGAAATTAAAATTAAGTTTAAATTTAAAACCCGCCTTTTTTAACACAATTTTTCAATCAAAATTATTTTATGCATCCAAAACAAGATGGGCTGTTCATTTTCTTGTGTTCTCCGGTTTTATCTATCTGGTTTTTTTCCACGCATTGGACGAATGGATTGCTTTTAATCTGTTTCAATCCTATCAGCCCACGCTTGATCCCTTTCAATTCCTGAGAGATTTCGCCGGTTTTCTGGTATTGATCGGATGCAGTGGATTTTTATTAAGAAGAATTCTCAATACCTGGATCAACCCGGATAACACAACAAACTATAAAGGGCTTTTCCCCATTATTCTGATCCTTTTGGTAATGGGTTCAGGGTTTATGCTTGAAACCATAAAAATCATCTCAGAACCTGTATTTTTAGAAATGGTTGAAGACTATTCCGATATAGATGAAGATACAGACCTTGATCATCTGAAAATTTACTGGGAAACCCATTATCAGGTTCGTTTTAAAAAAGATATCCTCATTACAGAAGAGGCGCTTGAACACGGCAGACGGTTAAATACTGACTACTGCCTTGACTGCCACTCAAAAATAAAAAGTGCCTTTATATCAAAGGCACTTGCCACACAGCTTGACAAACCTGCGAATTTTTTAAACTATTACCGTGCCGACAACTGGCTGTATCCGATTCATTATCTACTTTCATTTTTAATGCTTGTCAGCCTTCCTTTTTCACGATTTTTCCATATATTACTGATTCCGTTTGCAAGCGCACAGCAGAAAATGACGGTCAGGCACTTTCAAGAAAAAGCGGTGTCCATTCATCCTGCAACCTTTTCTGCCTGCACAAACTGCGGTCTTTGTTCAGCGGTCTGTAGTGTTTATCCAAACTTTTTAATCACAGGGAATAAACAGATCCTGCCCCATTTCAAAATCGAATCTGCCAGAAAAATGATGGCTGTTGCACATCTGAATCCAAAAAAGCTGAATCAGCTTCAACTTGGCAATGATGACTGTACCCTGTGCCATCATTGTACGGATATCTGTCCGTCGGGAATTGACCTTCAGGGAATATGGCAGACACTTCCGCAAACACTGCATAAAATGGGATATCCGGATAATTATACTTTTGTAAAAGATACGGCACTTCAGGAGCGGGAAAATAAAGAATGGGAAAAAGAACAGGCCGACAGAGCATATGACTTGACCCAGAATCTTACCGGCCGTGTTTATTCTTTTGAAAATTGTGTTCAGTGTACTGTTTGCACCAATGTCTGCCCCGTCGTTGCCTATGGCGGAAACGATAACGATATGACACCCCAGCAAATCATGAACCTGTTAAGACTGGGGAAAAAACAGACGGCTGCAGGAACCCGAATGGTCTGGAACTGCCTGACCTGTTATATGTGTCAGGAACATTGCCCCAGCGAAATAAAAGTTGCCGATATCATTATAGAACTTCGAAACATCTCAAACCAGACGACCGACAGCTTAAAAATTATGGGTGCGGCAGACAAGGCGGATAAATGATGAAACTTGCATACTTCCCGGGGTGTAAAATAAATTTTTATTTAAAAGACTATGACACCTCTTTTCAATCTTTAATGGAAAAACTGGGGGTGGACCTGATTCAGCTTCCCTTTAATTGCTGCGGTTATCCTGCCCGAAGCACTAATTTTGAAGTGTCTGTTTTCTCCGCCATAAGAAATTTTGCCCTGGCCCGAAAATATGATCTGGATATCATCACTCCCTGTAAATGCTGTTTCGGACAACTCAAATATGCAGCTTATCAATGGCATGAAAACAAAAAATTAAAACAAAAAATGGAGTGCCTTCTTGCCGATGAAAATATTTTCTGGGATGGGAAAACAAAGATCACGCATCTTCTTTCGTTTCTTTATAACGATATTGGCGTGCTTGAACTTAAAAAGAAAATCGATCATAAACTGCCGGAAAAGAAAATCGTTACTCAATACGGCTGTCATGCGTTGAGGCCATTTACGATCACCGGGTTTGATAATCCGCACGCCCCCCGAATTTTTGAAGAACTGATAAACATCACTGGATTTAAAACCGTTGAATGGTCAAAAAGCACAGAATGCTGCGGAAATCCCATTTATGAAACCAATAAAAGCCTGTCTTTAAAAATATTAAATTCTAAATTAACGGCAGCGTTAGAAGCAGGAGCAGACCATATCTGTACTGCCTGTACCCATTGCCAGATACAATATAATGAGTTGTCTTTCCAAAAGGAGTGCCAGAAACACAAAATCACACCCGTCCTTTTTACACAAATTCTGGGTGCGGCTTTGGGAATTAAGAAAGAGAAACTGATTTAAGGGTATCGTGACGCCATATCCCAGACGGCCAGAGCTGTCAATCCTTTGTGCTTCCGGACAATATAATCGTCTGTTGATATACGCTCAAGATAAGGACGAATTATTTTTTCAAGCTCAATATCGGCTTTTTTGCTCACTTTTTTGAAAAAAGCCATCTGCCGACCCAATTCTTCTTCAACAGATGCTGTCTGTTCCCACTCAATGGTATCAAAGGTAATCTCCGGGAAAAACCCCAATGAAAACAAGAGATTTAATTTATATAAAATGCTCTGGGGCTTATCCTCAAGAGGCGTTCCCATTATTATTTTCCACAAATCAGACAAAATCGGATGATTTCTTTTTGCGGCCCATCCCCGTATGGCACATCCTTTTTTTGAACAGCGCATCATTTTGAAAAAAGATTCCGGGGTTGCCACTCCCGGAGACATAAAGGCAATAACAAAATCAAACTTCTTCTCCCATCCTTTTGCGTTTATCTCTATTTTATGCCAGTCTTGATTCAGAACGGTGATATTCTTTCCAATATCCGGTGTGATATCCTGTTTAAATTTTTCCAGCATCCCTTTTGAAAAATCAAGGGCGGTTACCTGAGCGCCCTGTTTTGCCAGCTCTATTGCAACAGTACCTGTCCCACACCCGATTTCAAGAACCGTCATTCCTTCAAATAAAAGATTATTTTTTTTAAAGATTGCCATTGTTTTTTCAAGTCGGCGATTTTTAATTTCTTTATTATTCTGATCGTAGGTAGCTGCTGCTTTGTCCCAGTATTCACAGGTAGAAAACCCCTTATGAACATGATACGTATCGTCCTTTGTATCATTTTCCCATTCGTTGATCCAAAAATCTTTGTTAAATATATTATCCATTTTCATTTGATAAATCTTCATCCTCCCCGGCAATAAAAATTCCTACCATATCATTGATCACCACATACAAAGACGGGACAAAAACAAGGGTTAAAACAGTGGCTGCCATCAGACCAAAACTGATACTGACCGCCATTGGAATTAAAAACTGTGCCTGAAAACTGGTTTCCAGAAGAAGCGGGAAAAGGCCTGCCACAGTTGTCACCGAGGTCAGCAGCACCGGCCTGAACCGGCTTTGTCCGGCATCAATAACCGCATCAAAAATCATTGCCCCGTCCCTGACCTTTGAATTAATAAAATCGATTAAAATCAAAGAATCATTCACCACAATTCCGGAGAGTGCGACAATTCCGAAAATACTGATCATGGTGATATCAAGGTTCATGAAATAGTGCCCGATAATGGCACCGATGAGTCCAAACGGGATGGCGGTCATAATGATGACCGGCTGGATATAGGATCTGAACTGACTGGCAAGAAGCAAAAATATGATCATTGCTGCAAGAGAAAAGCCCACCTTCAGGCTGTTCAAAGATTCTTCGGTCCTTTTTGCCTGACCTTCCAGATCATAGATCACACCCGGAAATCGGGTAATAAAACGATCTAAATAATTCTTTTTAAGATCTTCAACAATGTTCCTTGCATTGGCGATATCTTCATTAATATCGGAAATGACCGTGATAATCCTTTTTCTGTCTACCCGCTGAATGGTTGAATACCCTCTCTCCATTTTAATATCAGCCACCTGGTTTAAGGGTATTTCTCTTTGGTCACGAGTTCGAATTCTTAAGTCATCAATACTGGCTTCAGATTCCCGCTCTTTTTGAGAATACCGCACCATGACCTTGATATCATCTTTACCCCTTTGAATTTTTAACACTTCATCGCCATAATAGGCCTGCCGGATCTGAATGGCAATATCAGCCAGGGTAATGCCTAAAGATTTGGCGCCTTTTCTGAGATGAATCTGCATTTCCATCTTGCCCGGCCTGAAATTATCTGTAATATCAAATGTTCCCGGGTATTTGCCAATTTCATTCTTTAAGTCGTCTGCTGCAAGTTGAAGCTGCTCAAGATCATTGCCCTTCAGTTGAATTTCTATGGGATTCCCCCCTGGCCCACCGGCGATAATAGAAAAGGTGAGCTGCTCTACCCCAAGAATATCTCCTGTCAACTCACGCCATTTTGCCGTCACTTCAGGTGCAGAAATGTCCGGTCGTTCTGAAGCGGGCACCATCTCTATCCAGACTTCCCCGCAATGTCCCCCGTATGCGCCTGGTTTCCAGTCCCTTCTGGGAATAATACCCACCTGGGAAAAATTATTAACCATCAGATCTTCACCATTCACCACCCTTTTCCGAAAAAAATCATTGAGATCAACTGCCCCCTTTTCAATTTTTTTGATGGCCTTTTCTGTGGCTTCAAAAGGAGTCCCCAAAGGATAAATAATCTCTGAAATGATCCAGTTACTGTCGGTTTTTGGAAAAAACACAAAGGGCACATGCCCGCCTGCCAGAACCCCGATGCTGACAATTAATATTCCAAACCCGATAGCAAGCGTGAAATACCGATTCTTGACACAATATTTTAAAACAGGGGTATAGAGTGAATAAATAAAAATATTCAAGGCTTTTTCAACTCTGTCCCGAATCCATTTATGCCCCTCCAGAATATCTTTTTTCAGCCATGCAAGCCAGAAAAAACAAATCCGGTAAATCAGGCTTTTCTTCTTTTTCGGGGGAGTCAGGGTATGCGCAAGGTGAGCCGGCAGAATAAGAAAGGCTTCAACGAGAGATATGGCAAGGATACAGATCACAGCCTGGGGCATGATATAAATAAACTTTCCCATAATTCCTTCAATATGCATCAATGGCGTAAATGCGACAATGGTTGTGGTCACCGCCATTACAACCGGCGCACCAATCTGGGAAATACTGTCAATCACTGAATCCCTGGCAGATTTGCCCGTTTTATAATGGGTATAAACATTTTCCCCGATAATAATGGCATCATCCACCAGAATACCCAATGTCATAATAAACCCGAACAAAGACAACATATTGATGGATGCACCAAAAAAATCAAGGATAAGAAAAGCCCCCATAAATGATATGGGTATCCCTGATGCCACCCAGAAAGCAAGTCCCAGATCAAGGAACAGGGCCAGTACAATAAACACCAGCAATATTCCCTGGGCACCGTTTTTCACCAAAAGATCAATCCGGTTCTGAACCATTTCCGCCATATCAAACCAATAGCCCAGGGTAATCCCTTTGGGAAGAGATGCCTTATGGGTTTTAATATAGTCTTTGACTGCTTTTGAAATGGCAATGGTATCCTGATTGTCCGTTCGATTGATAGCTACAAGGACTGCGGGTTTTCCGTTAAACCGTGCTTTGATATCTGTATCTTCAAATCCATCGATAACCGTTGCAACCTCTCCAAGCTGAATACGTGTTCCGTCTTCTCTGGTCACCACCGGAATCCGTTCAAACTCTTCACCTCTATATAATTTTCCCTTGGCCCGAACCAGGAACTCTCCTCCTTTTGTCTTGATCTTACCCCCCGGCAAATCAAGACTTCCGGTCTTTACGGCCAGTGCCACCTGATCAAAAGAAAGATTAAATCGTTGCAGATTTTCTTCAGACACTTCAATGGAAATTTCATAGTCCCGGATGCCAATAAGGTTTGCCAGAGAAATTTCATCCATCCCCACAAGGTCATCCCTTATTTTTTCGGCAGTATCCTTTAGCACTCTTTCTTCGACATCACCATAGATGGCCAGATGGATAGCTGGAGGATTATTTTTAATCTCAATAACAATCGGGTCTTCGGCTTCATCGGGGAATGAATCGATCAGGTCTATCTCTGTCCTTACCTCATCGAGTTTTTTGTTAATATCTGTTCCGGTGGCAAGTTCCAACAGTACCGACCCACGCCCCTCAAGGGCAGTTGAGTGCATGGTTTCCATATCTTCAAGGCTTTTGAGCTGCTCTTCGAGCTTGATACAGATCCCTTCTTCAACTTCTTCGGGTGATGCTCCGGGATATATTACGGAGATATTAATCATATCAACGGAAAACTGGGGAAACATTTCCCGTTTCATATTAAAGGCCGTATACAGGCCTGCAACAATGAGAAAGATCATTATCAAATTGACTGAAACCCTGTGCTCAACAGACCATTTCCCCAGTGCTTCCATATTTTATTTTCCGTTTTGCCTGATGGTGAGTTCCATTCCGTCACGGGCACCTGGAAGGGGAGAAAAAATAATCTTATCACCCGGGTTTAATCCACCCTTAATATAAATCTCATCTTCAAATTTTCTTAGAACCTCCACCTTTTTCATTTTTAAATGATGGCCATTCACTGTAAAAAGTATATTATCACGCTTCAACAAATACCTTGGCAAAACAAAAATATTTTCATACGTCTCTCCGATAATGCTGCATTTAACAAATGTACCCGGTTTTAAATCAAACCCGTTTTTTATTGCTGCATCAGAATTCAATATCTCAAGCGTCATGGGCAGGGTTCTGGTTTTTTCGTCAATCTTTGCCTTTACCCGGGCGACTTTGGCATTCCAGACATACAACTTTTCCCTGTCGGAATTGGCCAGCACCACTTTTGCATCCGGTGTTTTATCGTTCTCAAAAAAAGCGTCCATCCATTTCATTTTTTCCGGAGAAATTCTCACATCTACATTCAGACGGTCTTTTTGATAAATTGACCCTAAGATCTGACCGGAATTGACAACCTCTCCTTTTTCGACAAATTTATCCAGAATAAATCCATGAAAATCAGCTTTAATCCGGGTTTTAATCACTGCAAGATCGGCTTTTTGAAAATCAACTTTTGCCATGGCAAGCGCTGCAGTCTTCTGATCCATTAACGTATCCGTCAAAGACAGTCGGTTGCTGATATTCTGCAAGACAATTTTTGCCTGTAAATATTGCTGTTCCACTTTATCAAGGGTGTTCTTTGAAGCAAATTGATTTTCACTCAACACCTTGATTCTCTTAACTTCTTTTTGTGTAAGCATCACATTGGCTTTGGACAACAGGATATCTTTTTCCAAATTTTCAATCTCTTGCTTTAAACTTTCAATCGCTGTTTTTGCCTGTCTGATCCGTACCTGTCCTGTCTGGCGATCCAGTTTATAAGACCTTTGATCAATGCCAACCAGAATCTCTCCCTTTTCAATCATTCCCCCCTCAACAAAAGACGGATGAAGATACTCGATTCTCCCGGGCACTTCCATGGCAATCTTTACCAGTTTTCTTGATTTTACCGTGCCAAACGCATCCACGGTCATGACTTTTGAAACAGGGGTTGCAAGCATTACCTTAACGCTGGGAGGCGGTTTGATAATTTCTTCTTTCTCAGGTTCCTTTTTGAAAGATATCAGCAATTTTGCCAGGACAATGGCAATCACCAAGACAACCACTACCCTTAAAAATCTTAAAAAAAATGAGGTGCTTTTCCCATGAGTCATATTCTAATCTTTCTTTGAGTTTGTAGACACAAAATCATGCTGCATTCTCGTATGATTTTACCATATATCTGTTCTCGAAAACCTGGAGGCTTTCCGGTTTCAGTCACCAGGCGTTTATAGCCCTAAGAGATTGCTGACTATTTTTTTTGTGCTTTGGTTTTTTGGGGTACACTCTCTTTTGATTCAGACTTTTTTGTTTCAGACTTTTTTACGGCTTTTTTCTTTGGCTTGATTCCTCTTAAAATGGGCATCAGTTTGTCTCTTTTTTCTGCCAGCAACAGGGAGATGTCCTCAAGTTGATTCTCATTAAGCTTGATTTTTGAACTTTCCAGGAATTCAAACAAATTGTCGGCAATATCAAGCATTTTATCATAGGCGTCTGCTTCCTTTTTTGTCGCAAATGTCATCTTTTCCTCTCCATTTCTGACAACGATATACTTTACGATTACAGCCATTTTATCTCCTCAGAGTAATAATTTTTCTATAGTTTAATATAAAAAAAGATACAGGTAAAGGGATTTCCCTTTGAACCTGTATCCTTTAAAGATCTTCTGACGGATGTTGACTATACTTTGGGTCTTGGGTAAAGCCCGGCTCTTTCTACTATTTCCGGTACTTTTTCTTCCCACTCGATGGCCATGATATGGAATCCTGAAACCCCGTTTACTTCCTTGAGTTCCTGAATATGTTCCACACAGATATCAATCCCCTCCTGGGCCTGCTTATCTTTGGCAACACCGGACAGACGGGCGATAAGATCATCCGGCACATCCATTCCCGGCACCCTGTTCTTCATGTATTTGGCCATACCCACAGATTTCATAGGGGTCATACCGGCCATGATAAAGGTTTTCTCTGTCAGTCCTCTGTCGGCAGCTCTTCTGATCCACTCTTTAAATTTATCCAGATTATAAATACACTGAGTCTGAATAAATTCAGCCCCGCAGGCAATTTTTTTAGCAAGCCGTGGCACCCTGATCTCAAAGGGATCGGCAAAGGGATTGGCTGCCGCACCCACAAATATTTTTGGCGGGCGTTTAATTTTATCTCCGCCAAGGAACTTTCCTTCATCCCGCATATAGCGTGCCGTCTGAACCAATTGCATGGAATCAAGATCATGAACGTTTTGACCCTGTGCACAATCACCAAAGCTCTGGTGATCTCCAGACAGACACAGCATATTTGGAATATCAAAAGAAGCAGCGCCTAAGATATCACTTTGAAGGGCCACCCGGTTTCTGTCCCGCGTTACCATCTGAAGCACCGGTTCAATGCCCATGAGTTTAAGATGCACACATGCGGCAAGAGACGACATTCTGGTCATGGCTGTCTGGTTGTCCGTAACATTAATGGCATCCACATAATCCCTGATCAATGCGCCCTTCTTTTTGACCTCTTCTGCATCACTTCCCCTTGGAGGCCCGCATTCGGAAGTAAGACCAATATGTCCTGCTTTTAATACTTTTTCCAGATGGCTTGCTGTATTTAACGTACTCATATCTTCACATCCTCCCTGGTGACTGTTCTCGGACCACCTGCCCTGTCTGTTGACCAATCCTTAATCGGTGCGACTTTCTCATAATCTCCCATTTTATCCAATGCTTTCAACCGATCTATGATGAGCTGCCAGGCACAGTCAACATCTTTGCTGATTTCACATTTGCCGTTTGTCGAACCGCCGCAGGGGCCATTGAGCACTCTTTTGGCACACCGTGAAACCGGACAAATCCCACCGGTTCTGGCCAGCACACATGAACCGCAGGCCTGACATCTTTCCGTCCAGAGACCTCTGGCTTCATTGGCACCCAGGCAGACCGTATTCACTCCGGGGATTAAAGGAGTCGTCAGATATTTTTCCGCTGCAAACTGCACTCCCACGCCACAGGCAAGCGAAACAATCGCATCATAGTCATCAATAGTGCTTCGAAGTTCTTCCAGATATTCATGATCGCACTGGCGCTCAAGCGTTTTTTCATCTACTTTTTTCTCACTGCCTTTATTGATAAAATACATTCTTAGCGCTGATGCCAGGATTTCCACTTCTTTTTTACCACCTGCTTCACAAACCGTTACACACTCATTACATCCGAGTATCAGAATTCTGTCAAAATCTTTTACCTCATCGATAATTTCTTCAATGGGTTTTTTTTCTGCTATTATCATACGCCAACCTCATATTAAGGGATTAATTATATTAATATTTTAAGCTGCATTTTTTTTATTCTGCTTTGCCACCCGGATGGGACTGGGTCCCAATGTCTTAATTTTGGTATCCATTTCAATGGAGTACTGAGCAAACAACGGGCCTTCACCGGATGAAAGGTTGAACATCTGTACCCGTTCTCCTCCCACACCGACTTTATCAAGAATTCCGGCCGCCTGTTCAACTCGCTTTCTGGCCCGAAAATTCCCTTCGTTGTAATGACAGTCTCCTTCCATGCATCCAACGACATATACGCCGTCCGCTCCTTTTTCAAAGGCTCGCAAGATATGAATAATATCTACTTTTCCGGTACAGGGAACCCGAATAATTCTAAAATTTGAAGGGATTTTCAATCTCATGGAACCTGCCAGGTCCGCAGCTGAATACCCTCAGAAATTACAACAAAATGCCAAAATCACCGGTTGAAAGTCATTCATTATAATACCCCCTCCAGCAAAGCTTCCACCTTGCTGAGCAACTGATTATCTTCATACCAGTTCAGTTTTATTGTTTTTGCCGGACATTCAGCAGCACACACCCCGCATCCCTGACAAAGGGCCGGATCAATGTAACTGACACCAAATTCATTTATTACCGGTACATTGTATGGACAGGATCTGACGCAGACAAGACAGGCAGCGCAATTTTCCTGTTCAACTTCGGCTGTTACAGAGGACAGGGTCAGGTATGGCTGAGAGATGAATGTGGTAGCCCTTGATGCTGCCGCCATGGCCTGTGCAATAGTTTCAGAAATTAACTTAGGTCCGTGTGCCGTACCACAGATAAAAATACCCTCTGTGGGTGCTTCAACCGGCCTGAGTTTCACATGGGCTTCCATGAAAAAGCCCTCGGCATTTCTATTGGTTTTAATAATGGTTGCCAGTTCTTCGGTATCAGCCGCCTTGACACCGGCACTCAACGCAACCAGATCGGCACTGGCTTCAATTTTCTGCCCCAGAACATGATCGGTAAACGTCACTGCCATTTTCCCATCGTCATCCATGGCCACCTCGGGTGGATTCTCCGGATTAAACCGTGAAAAAATGACCCCGAGATTTCTTGCTTTTGTGTAATATTCTTCCAGCATGGAATACATTCGCATATCCCTGTAGAGGATAAACACATCCGTATCCGCGTTCTGTTTCTTGAGTAAAATAGCATTCTTAACCGCACTCTGACAGCAGATTCGTGAACAATTGGGATTCTCTTCATTCCTGGATCCCACGCACTGAATCATAATAACCCGATCCAGCTCTTTTGCTTTGTTCTCCTCAATCATGTCGGTGAGTTCAATCTGGGTAACCACGGCATCACTTTCATTATAAAGAAATTCTGTGGGCTGATATTCTATTGCACCGGTGGCCACAATCATGGCACCATGATCAATTTTTCTTTCTTCCATTGACGGACCCACCAGAACAGTGGTTTTAAAATTGCCTTTATACCCTCCGAATCCTACGATCAGCGCCTGCTTTAAGACATCTATCTTGTCATGATGCTCAATGATCCCAACAAGATCTTTCACATAGGCCCGGATATCATCTCCTTCGATGGTATGATGCAGCCGGTTCCCAAGACCACCAAGAACAGTCTCCTTTTCAATTAGCGTCACCGCATACCCTTGATCCGCCAATACTCTGGCAGCCGTCATGCCGGCAATCCCGCCGCCAATCACCAGGGCCTTGTCAATCACTGTTATCTGCTTATCATGCAGCGGTCCCAGGGTTGCGACCCTTGCCACAGCCATTCGAACCAGATCCTTTGCTTTTTGAGTGGCTTTTTCCGGCTCGTGAAAATGCATCCAGGAATCCTGGTTTCTGATATTAGCCATTTCAAACAAATATTTATTTAACCCCGCCTCTTCCAGGGTATCCATGAAGATACCTTCATGGGTTTTAGGGGTACAGGATGCCACCACCACACGGTTGAGCTGATGCTCATTGATGAGTTCTTTAATACTGACCTGGGTATCCTGAGAACAGGTAAACAGGTTCCCACCGGTATAAACGACATTGGGAAGGGTTTTGGCATAATTTTCAACTGCTTCCACATCAATCACACCGGCAATATTAATACCGCATTTGCAAACAAACACCCCGATTCTCGGTTCTTCGCCCAGAACATCTCTTTCATCCGGCATAACCAGGGTTTTTGTCTGTGTATGACGTGCCCCGGCAAGTTTTATCCCGGCAGCCGCAGCAGCCCCACTGGCCTCTGTCACAGAGGATGCAATATCTTTCGGACTCTGAAAAGAGCCAGATACATACACCCCTGGCCGGGATGTCTGCAAGGGAGTAAAGGTCTGAGTTTTTACAAAATTATATGGATCCAGATCAACACCGATTCTATTGGCAAGCGCCACACTCTCTTCGGGAATCACCAGCCCCACAGACAGGATGACCATATCAAAGACTTCCTTCTGCATTATCCCGTTTTCATCGGCATATTTTAAAATCAGGTTGTCTGTTCCGGGTTCTTCAACCACAGAATGAATTCTTGATTTTACAAACCGGACCCCTTCTTCGTTTGCAGCCCTGTTATAATATTTTTCATAGTCTTTGCCAAAGGTTCGCATGTCCATATTAAAAATGGCCACATCCAATTCTACGTCCGAATGTTCTTTGGCAATCATGCCGTCTTTAATGGCATACATACAGCACACCGAGGAACAATAGCCATTGCCACACTTATTGGTATCCCGTGACCCGATACATTGAAGAAAAGCGATCTTTTCAGGCTCTTTTTCATCAGAAGGTCTGACAAGGTGTCCCATGGTAGGGCCGCCGGCACTTAGAATTCTTTCAAACTCAAGCGATGTCATGACATTTCTTGATCGCTTGTACATATAAATATCATCAAGGCCTGACGGATCAAAGGGTGCGGCACCGGTCGTCAAAATGACGGAGCCTACATTCAGATCTCTTATTTTTTCCTGTTCCTCATGATCGATGGCGCCGGCAAGGCAGGCATCCACACACTGATAGCATTCCGAACAAATCCCGCAGGAAAGACACCGGGCTGCTTCTCTTTCAATGGCTTCTTTGGCAAGATTCAGAGTCACTTCTCTGAAATTGCCTTCTCTTTCTTCCACAGTTATTTTGAACGGTTTTGCCCGTTCTAGTTTCGGTACATTATCAATATCGGGTTTTTCAAAATCCCAAGACTTTTCCCGGCCTTCATTCAAATCTTCGCCGTTAATGAACCGGTGCATACTCTCAGCCGCAGTCTTTCCACTGGCAATGGCATCCACCACTGATTTGGGTCCGTAAAACGCATCACCTCCTGCAAACACCCAGTCGATGGGAGTCTGCAAGGTGACAGGATCCGCCTCAAGTCCGCCGGGAGGGGTTAATGCAATGCCTTCTTTGTCCGCAAACTCAAGCTCTCCCATCTGACCAATGGCCACAATCACCGTATCTATTTCGTAAGACGTTAATTTACAATCATCATATTGAGGGCTGAATCTACCGTTTTCATCAAATACCGAGGTACATTCCTGGAATTCAACTTCATCAACCTTTCCGTCTATACCAACAAATCTTAAGGGCCCAAGACTGTTGACAATTTTAACTTTTTCTTCAAGGGCTTCTTCAATTTCATAATCCCAGGCCGGCATTTCATCCCGCTTTTCCAGGCAGACCATGGTCACATCCTGAGCGCCCAGTCTCCGGGCTGTGAGGGCAACGTCAACCGCCACATTTCCCCCACCAATAACCATGACCCTGCCACTAATCTTTTCGGCTTTACCCAAGGCTGCATCCCTTAATAAATCAACCCCTTTGATTACCCCGTCCAGATCTTCTCCCTTGACGCCCAATCCACGAGAGCCATGAAGACCGGTGGCCATAAACAATGCGCTGTAGCCGTCTTTTTTAAGACTTTGAAGGGTAACATCCCTGCCAAATTCAACCGAGGTTTGAATCTCAACCCCTAAGCTTTCAATCACGTCAATTTCTTTTGCGAGTTCAGCTTTGGGCAGCCGATATTCCGGTATTCCCACCGTCATCATACCGCCTTTGACGGGCAGTTTCTCAAATATGGTAACGCTATATCCCTTTTGAGCCATATAATAGGCGGTAGTCAGTCCTGCAGGGCCCGACCCCACAATGGCCACTTTTTCATCGCGTTTCTCTGCAATTTCAGGAATAAAGGTTTCATCACCGTCAAAATCCAACTGCGCCAGATACCGGTGAAGATATTGGATGGCAACGGGTTCATCTGCATCTCCCCTTGTACAGGCTGCCTCACAGGGATGATGACAGACCCGGCCACAGGAACCGGGGAAGGGGTGCTCCTGCTTAAACAATTTCAGGGCTTCGGCATGCTTTCCCTGATTCATCAGGGCAATAAACCCCTGAATGCTCACATGGGCCGGACAGGTCGCCTTACACGGAGCCGTGGATCTTTTAGAAATTCCATACCCACCTGGTATGGCCTGTTCGTATTGCTTAAAAATAGCCTTTCGGGGAGCCAATCCCTGATTGTGTTCACTGGGAACTTCCACTGGACAAACTTTAGCACATTCCCCGCAGGAGGTACATTTTAATAAATCAACAAACCGGGGACTTTCTTTCACCCTCGCTGTAAAATTTCCATCTTCACCGTCAAGTTCAAGCAATTGTGTGTTTGTCAATAATTCAATATTCAGATGCCGGCCGACCTCGACCAGTTTGGGTGAGATCACTCACATGGTACAATCATTGGTCGGAAACGTCTTGTCTAACTGTGCCATCATACCGCCGATGGCATAAGATTTTTCAACCAGATACACATAATATCCTGAATTGGCCAGATCAATGGCGGACTGCATTCCTGCAATACCGCCGCCAAGAACCATGACAGCACCTGCAAGATCTTTCTTCGGTGTTAAGTTTTGGGTCATTATTTTAACCTCCTGACTGTTTTTAGCGTTACAGTTTAAAGCGGTGAATCCTGACGGCTCCAAATCTTTCCCAGATAAAACAACGTAATAACGGTTTGTGATTTTTCCAAAATTTTTAAGTAAAAAATTCAAAGTTTAAGTAAAAAAAGGGGGGGGGTTTGTCAAGTACTATTTCGGATATTCAATCAATGTGTTGTCTCCAGCTCTTCATTACTTGCATTCCAGGGCGCAATTTTAAACAAAAGCAACAATCCCGGAACGGCAATAATGGCACACAGAAAATAAAAGATATCCCATCCCAGATATTTTGCCATAAATCCTGTAGCGGAAGCTGCAACAACGCCCGGGACAGCCATTAAACTGGTCAATAATGCATATTGGGTTGCCGTAAACCGCTTATTGGTCTGTATCGCCATATACGTTGCATAGGCAGCCTGCCCCAGACCCGTAGAAAAAAATTCAAATCCGATAATACACCCCAGAATAATTTGTCTGTAATCTATCCAGATCATGCTGGTATGATCAATCAGCACTAGAATCGCAAATAAAGCAGTAGAAACAGCCTGAAGAATTCCAAACACCCATAAGGATCTGGCAATCCCAAGACGGATCATGATCGTTCCGCCCAAAATCACCCCACCAAAAAGCCCGAACATTCCAATTCCTTTAACAATGATAAAATATTCTGTTTTGGAGAACCCCATTTTAAGGATAAACGGAATGGTCATGGCACCCGCCATATTATCCCCAATTTTATACAACAGGATGAACAAAAGAATCAAAACTGCACTGTGGCGTTTGAAAAAATCAATAAAGGGTTCAATCACCGCTTCTTTAACTGAAACCGGTGGGATCACATCGACTGTTGGTTCCGGAACCAACAACGTGGTTAAAATGCCAATGCCCATCATCAGTGCCAGAATAATATGAATACTGGCCCAGGTGATATTTAATTCTGTCAGAAGTGCGATTCCGACAGAAACATACATGCCGAGCCGCCATGCATTCATCCAGACACCCGTTCCAAATCCCAGTTCCTCGCTGGTTAAATATTCACGGCGGAATGCATCCAGGGCAATATCCTGACTGGCCCCGAAAAAATTAATACACAATGCCATAAAAACGATCCCGCCCAACGATGTTGACGGATCAAACTGCCCCATCAGTGCGATACTGATGATCAACCCGATTTGAGCAATTAATATCCACCCCCGTCGCCGACCTAAAAATCCCGGCACATATCCGTCCATCAATGGAGACCAGACAAATTTCAACGTATAGGGCAGACCCAGAGCAGAAAAAAGACCGATAGTGGCAAGATCTACATTGGCCTCTGTCATCCATAGTTTTAAGACATCTTTGATAATGTAAAAGGGAAATCCGGAAGAGAACCCAAAGAAAAACATGGCCACCATTTTCCAGGACATCATAATCCGAATAATTTGCAAATAAGATCGTTTTGAGGGGTGTTCCATGCAGGAAAACTTAAACTTTATAGGGGTTGTTTTTAAAGATGAATGGCCATATTACAGGCAGCTGCGAAACAATCAAGGCCCGACCCTTTCTTTTTCAGATCCGCCTGGCAGTCATGAATAATTTTATCCATCTGATCATCGGTTCGATACTGGTTCAAATGAAACAATCCAAGCTTTTTCACATTGGCTTTGACGGCAAGATTCAGAACATCTTGAATTGAAGAATGCCCCCACCCCTTCTTTTGTTTATATTCCTCTTCAGTATATTCCCCATCATGAAACAAGAGATCCGCGTTTCGTGAAAAATTCAGATACGCATCACTCCCCACGCTTCCGGGATGATCAAATCCCAACTCATTATCCGTTAAAAATACAAATGATTTGTCATCTTCAATGAATTTATAGCCCAACCCGCCACCGGGATGGCTGATCGGAATGGTTTCTATCCTGACAGACCCGATAGAAAAGGTGTTATTCAATGCTTTTTCAAATTTAATATCTGCTTTCATATCCTTTAAGCCGATGGGGAAAAAAGGCGGTTCCATCACTTTATTTAAAATATCCCTGGCATTGATACCTGAAAATTTGCGATCCTGAATCGTTATTTTACATTTACTGAAAAGAAGTGGCCTAGAAAAAATAAATCCCAGGATATGATCCCAGTGGGCGTGGGTAAATAAAAGATAATATTGAGTAAGATTGTTTTCGACAAAGGGATTACCAATGTGCCGGATACCTGTGCCTGCATCAATGATAATCGTTTCCCCTGATTTTGGCGTAATCTCAATGCAGGTAGTATCACCACCATATTTGAGATATTGCTTTCCTGATACAGCTATAGCCCCTCTTGAGCCCCAGCATTTAATATCCATTATTCTCCTGTATCACACCCTAAATTCTTCGTCCACTTAAATAATATTTTTTTTATAAAAAGAGTTAACTTTAATCAAACTTTTTTACGTTCACAGGTTGACAATTCTATTTATTTTGCTTAGGAAAATACTGTTGGAGATCAATCATAAATTAGAAATAACTATATAAAAAGAGGATGGGATATATGGCACAACTTATCGCTGACAGACGAGATGTCGATTTTGTCTTGCATGAACAGATCGGAATGGTTGAACACGAATTATTTGAAGAATTTAACAAAAAAACAATAAACCTGATTGTTTCTGAAGCCAGAAACCTGGCGATAAAAGAAATCCTTCCCACGTTTAAAGATGGGGATGACATCGGATGCAAACTTGAAAATGGAAAGGTAACCGTTCCCGAATCCTTTAAACGGGCCTGGGACATCTATTGTGAAGGTGAGTGGCTGGCTATGTGTGACGATCCTGAGGTTGGCGGCCAGGGAATGCCAAAACTCATCGGGTGTGCTGCCCTTGAATACATGGTGGGGGCCAACTCAGCCTTTATGCTCTACTACGGCATGACACACGGTGCTGCCAAACTGGTGGAAGCTTTTGGTAGTGAAGATCAGAAAAAACGTTACATGAAAAAAATGTTTGCGGGTGAATGGGGCGGCACCATGCTTTTGACTGAACCGGAAGCCGGATCTGATGTGGGGGCGCTGACCACCTCGGCAACCAAAAATGAGGACGGCACCTATTCCATTCAGGGATCAAAAATATTTATCTCTGCCGGAGAACATGATCTGTGCAATAATATCATCCACCCAGTATTGGCAAGGATTGAAGGCGCTCCTGCGGGAACCAGAGGTATCTCCTTATTCCTGGTTCCCAAATATCATGTCAATGAGGACGGCAGTCTGGGAGATTTCAACAATGTCGTATGTACGGGACTTGAACATAAAATGGGAATTCACGGCAATTCCACTGCCTCTCTTTCTCTGGGAGAAAAAGGAGACTGCATCGGTACCCTTCTCGGTGAAGAAAACAAAGGTATGCCTGAAATGTTCAAGATGATGAATGAAGCCCGTGCTTTTGTTGGGTTGCAGGGATTTGCAGTGGCATCTGCCTCGTATATGTATGCCCTTGACTATGCCAGAAACAGAATTCAGGGAAGACATCTTCTCGCAGGGAAAGACCCGGCAGCAAAAGATGTTGCCATTATCCAGCATCCGGATGTAAAACGCCAGCTGCTGAACATGAAAGTTTACACGGAAGGCATGCGGTCTTTAATCTATTTTTATGGTAAATGCTCTGATATTGTTCGCGTAACAGAGGATGAAAAACTCAAAGCTGATACCCGTGCATTGATTGAAGTGTTGACCCCTATTGTGAAAGGATATATCACAGATAAAGCTCTGGAAGTCTGTTCTCATGGCGTACAGGTCTATGGCGGCTACGGCTATATCAGTGAATTTCCAGTTGAACAGTTGATGAGAGATTCAAGAATTTTTATGATTTACGAAGGCACCAATGGCATACAGGCCATGGATCTTATCGGCAGAAAACTTTCAATGAACAGCGGCGAAAGCTTTCAATATTTTATTGATCTGATGAAAAAGACGGTTGAAGAGGCCAAAGGGATCGAAGGAATTGAGGGCCTGGTTGAAAAGGTTAGTCATGCCGTATCAAGACTTGAATCCCTTGCCCGGGAAATCGGTCAGAGAGCCAGATCTGAGAAAGCGCTGAATGCCTATGCATTTGCCCATCCCTTCCTTGAGGTAACCGGAAATGTCACCTTTGCATGGATGCATCTGTGGCGGGCATCTGTGGCAGCCCCCAAACTGGCTAAAAAAGTGGGAAGTATGGATAAAGAAGCCATTGCGGCTAAAGCTGCTAAAAACAAAGATGCTGCTTTTTATGCCGGTCAGATAGAATCAGCTAAATTTTTTATTAATACCCTTCTTCCGTCAACTTATGGTAAGATGGATGCCATCCTGGAAGGAGACACCAGCGTAGAAGATATTCTGGACCTCTCTTTTGGATCAAAATAAACCTTTTTTCGGAGGGTAACGTGACTATGTTTGAGTATTTTAAAAAAAGCCTGTTGACAGGCGTTGGGCTGGCATTACGGTCTAAAAAGGAAATCGAAGACCTGGCAAAAGAATTTGCTAAAAATTCCAAAATGGATCAGGATGAAGCCAAAGATTTTCTAAAAGAATGTCAGCAAAAATATGAAAACGCAAAGACCGATTTTGATAAAAAAATTGAAAAAACCATAGAAAAAATTCTATCAAAACTGGATCTGCCGTCAAAATCTGATATTAAAACACTGAATAATAGGATTGATGACCTCACAAAGAAACTGATAGATTCAAAAAAGTAATCATTCCCTATTTATGCTGAGTATTAAAAAAATTGGCAGAATAAGCAAACGATACCGCCACCTTCGGCGGTATCAGCAAATCATTGGCATTATTTTAAAATATGGGTTTGAAAATATTATTGATGCCATGAATATTGACCGTTACATTGAATCCGGTCTTGGGCTCATCCCTTTTGTTAACCGCCACGAAAAAGTTGAAAAGCTTTCCAAAAGTCAGCGGATCAGAATGGCGTTTGAAGAGCTTGGGCCCACCTTTATCAAAATGGGACAGGTTCTTTCTTCCCGTCCCGACCTCATACCGGTTACCCTTTTAAATGAATTTGAAAAACTGCAGGATCATGTTCCTGCATTTGAGTTTGAACAGGTCAAAGCCATTATTGCATCTGAATTTGGCAGGCCCCATGATGAAATATTTAATTCAATAAATGCAACCCCTGTTGCCAGTGCTTCTATTGGACAGGTGCATACAGCGCAAATTAATCATAATGATCAGATTGCTGTAAAAATCCAGCGGCCCGGCATTCGGAAAACCATTGAAACAGATCTTGAAATCATGCTTCACCTCGCTTCTATTGTGGAAAATAATATTGAGGAAATGGCTGCGTTCAAACCGGTAAAAATCGTGGAAGAATTTGCCAAAACTATTGAAAAAGAACTGGACTACTCCATTGAAGCCTCCAATATGGAACAAATGGCCGACCAGTTCAAAAATGACAAAACTATCTATATTCCCAAAGTATATTTTGCCGAATCAAGTGAACGGGTTCTGGCTATGGAGTATATCAAGGGAATCAAGGCTGATGACGTGGATGCCATTGAATTGGCCGGACTTAACAAAAAGCTGCTCACCCGGCGGGGAGCTGATTTCATAATGAAGCAGGTGTTTGAATATGGCTTTTTCCATGCAGATCCCCATCCCGGCAATATCTTTTTCATGGAAGGCAATATCATCTGTCCTGTAGACTTTGGAATGACCGGATTTGTAGATCAAACCACCCGGGAGGTCTTTGTCGATCTGATCCACAGTATTGCCACAGATAATTTTAAACTGACAGCAAGGCTCTTGTGTGAACTGGGTGAATATGAAACCCAGCCGGATCTGGTGCGTCTTGAAAAGGATGTGGCACTCTTTGTCTCCCTGCATCTTTCAAAAGCATTAAAAGAGATTAAAACCGCTAAAATGCTGACCCTGTTTCTTGAACTGAGCGCTCTCCATAACCTCAGGATTCCCCCGGATTTTTTCCTGATGATAAAAGCATTTATCTCGGTAGAAGGAATTGCCAAACGGCTGGACCCTGATTTTGATATGCTGTCTCATGCGATCCCTTATATAAGAGCGGCAAAACGCAAAAAAATATCCCCTTCAAGAATCGCTAAAGAATTTATGGGAATTGCACGGGAATCCTATAAATTGCTTCAAATTTTTCCTTCTGATATTCTTGAAATCATGCGAATGACAAAATCCGGAAATCTCTCGTTTAAAATGAAAATCGAAGGCCTTGATAAACTGCTGAATACTCAGGATCAGACCAGCAACAGAATTTCTTTTTCGATCATTATAGCCGCATTAATATTGGGATCGGCAGTCCTCATCAATTCCGATGCGCCGCCCATAGCTTTCGGGGTATCCTTGATCGGGATTGCAGGATTTCTTGCCGCAGCGGTTATGGGAATATGGCTGCTGGTTGCCATCATTAAAAAAGGACGGTTGTGATACAGACCTTATCCCTTTCCTTTTGTCAGACAGAGTTTAAATAACGGGCACTCTTCACAAAGCGGTTTTCTGGCATCACATATTTCTCGTCCAAAATAGATCAGTTGCAGGGACAAATCACTCCAGGAGTGTTTGGGTATGATTCTCATTAATTCATATTCAACTTTTACCGGATCTGTCATTTCTGCCAGGCCAAGTCTTCGAGAAATTCTTAACACATGGGTATCCACAACAATTGTCTGATGACCGAAGGCCGCCGACAATACCACGTTGGCAGTTTTCCTGCCCACGCCCGGTAATCTAACAAGTTTATCCATATCGTCCGGCACTATCCCCTGATATTCCTCACCTATTGCCATGGCACAGGCTTTGATATGCTTAGATTTATTATTATAGAACCCCGTGGAATAAATAATTCGTTTGATATCATTTAAAGAGGCCGCGCCCAAATCTTCAGGCCCGGGATATTTTTCAAACAAGTTTTTTGACACTTTATTCACCTGATTATCCGTACACTGGGCAGACATAATGGTGGCAATGAGCAGTTGAAAAGGAGTTTGATGGTCAAGCTGGGTCTTGACAACAGGATATCGGTTTCTTAATGTTTCAAGAATTGTTTTTATTTTTGATGCCGTTAATATCATAGAATGGATATATATGAAGATGAATAAAACCTCAAGCCAGAAGAAAGATCAAATAAACCATCCGACAAACGGCCAAACAAAAGGCCTGGGTCTTTGTTCCGGTGGATTGGACAGTATCCTGTCTGCTCTGCTGCTGAAACGCCAGGGAATTGATGTCACCTGGATTTGTTTTGAAACCCCTTTTTTTTCATCTGAGTCTGCCCGGAAAGCATCCATCCAAACCCATATCCCGCTGATCACAGTTGATATCACAGATGCGTATATGGAAATGATGAAAGCCCCTAAAGCCGGGTTTGGGAAAAACATGAATCCCTGTATGGACTGTCATTCATTGATGTTTTCCAAGGCAGGTGAAATCCTCAATGATAAAGGCTTTCATTTTCTGTTCAGTGGAGAAGTGTTAGGCCAAAGACCCAAATCCCAGAATAAAAATTCATTGCGGTACGTAGAAAAAAATTCAGGCTTTGACGGACAGATTTTAAGACCTTTAAGTGCAAAATTGTTGCCCCAAACTCTTGTCGAACAAAAGGGCCTGGTTGACCGAAAAAAACTTTTGGATATTTCAGGCAGATCAAGAAAAATTCAACTGCAGATGGTAAAGGATTTTGGAATTAAAGAATATCCGGCTCCTGCCGGTGGGTGTCTTTTAACAGATAAAAATTTTTCTAAACGACTCAAAGACCTGATGGATATTCAAACAGTATTTGATAAAAGAGAATTGTATCTCTTAAAACACGGGAGGCACTTCAGGCTGGATTTAAAAACAAAAGTCATTGCAGGACGGTCTGAAGATGACAACACCCATCTGCTCAAATATGTTAATACAGACAAAGATATTTTATTGAAACATGCTAAACTGCCCGGCCCTGATGTAATCCTTACAGGAAGCGTCACCCCAAAAAATATTCAAACGGCCGCCATGATCTGTGCTGCCTATACCAAAGCAACCCCGGGTGACACTACAGACATAAGGGTCATAAAAAAGGAAGGCGACACTATCCTCCGCGTCAAAACCGTCAAGATGGTGGCGTTTAAACACCTAATGATATAGAATCTCCCTTTAAGCCAGACTTAAAGGGAATTAACCGTTGTTGAAAAGGCTGATAATCCATTTAATAATAAATCATCTTTTCCCAGAATTCTTTTTCATCCTTGTCCCAGTCAGGACCGAATTTTTCATCACAAAATGCTCCAAGCCTTTTGTACCAAGTTGTCCAGGGATTTTTCCCTTCCTTTTTAGCCTTTAATACATCAATAAGAAAGGTTTCAATATTAATCATTTCTTCTTTGGGTATATACGAGCAGGCACCGCCAAGATAAGATTTTTTAATATTATCCGGGCTGAGGGCATGGGCCGTAAGCATGACGGTTATAACATTTTTCTGGGTGGCGGTTTCCAATAGCTGATAGCCGTCAACACCCATGATATCAAGAATCGCTATATCAAACTCCTGAGTTTTAAGAAAATTATCTGCTTCCTCAAAGCTTTGTGCTCTGACCAGTGTACACATGTCGAGCAACTCTTCCAAAGAATCAAGGACATCCGGTTCATCATCAACAATCAGAATTCTTTTGTTTTCTATAGTAATCTCTGACATATTTTTTTCCGATCAATTAAAGGTTATGGTAAGAATTATGGCGATTCATGCAGTGCACCATAAGCTTATTATAAATCATATCCGAAAAGATTCAATACAATTTTGCTTTTAGCTGTCCGCAGGCCGCTAAAATATCATCGCCTTTGCTCTTTCTTGTCATTGCTGTGATATTTCGATCCAATAAAATCTGCAGGAAATCACTGATTTCTTTTTTAGTGGGACGTTTGAATCCACTTTTATCATATCCATTGAAGGGGATCAGATTTACTTTTGCTTTAATGGGATCCAAAAGTTTCACAAGTCTCAAGGCATCCTCTTTTGTATCATTCACCCCTTTCATTAAAATATACTCAAATGTAATCTTATTTCTTGGCTTTATGGTAAAGGTCCGACAGGCTTCTAATAATTCATTTAAAGGATATTTTTTATTGATGGGCATTAAACGTGACCGCATCTTGTCAGTGGTTGCATTTAAAGAGACGGCAAGATTCACACCGGTATCAAGGCCCAATTGTGTTATTTTCGGGACCAGGCCGCATGTGGAGACCGTTACCCGCCTGGATGAAAATTTAAGTCCATAATCACTGTCGGTGATAATCTCTAATGCCTTTATCAGGGTTTTGTAATTGGCAAGCGGCTCCCCCATTCCCATGAACACGATGTTGGAGAGTTTTAAGGGATCAATCTTTTTTTGAATCAGATAATATCTTGCATCCCTGATCTGGGCAATGATTTCACAAACATTTAAGTTCCGGACGAATCCTCCTTTGGCCGTCAAACAAAATTGACAATTCTGGGCACACCCGACCTGTGAAGACACACAAAGCGTAAAATGATCCTTTTCAGGGATCAAGACCGATTCAATATGCTGTCCATCCGACAGTTTATGTAAAAACTTTTCTGTTGTATCAGCAGAAATTTGTTTGTCTTCAATAAAGAGACGCTGGAGATAGAAAGAATCTTCCAATGTCTTGCGAAAATCCTTGGAAAGATCCGTCATCTGTTCAAACGTATCGACCTGTCGGATGTAGAGCCACTTAAATATCTGTCCAGCTCTAAACGGTCGGATGCCTTTGCTCTCAAGCCATATCTCCAGATCATGCCGTGTAAAATTCAGTATGTTTTCCATATATTTTTATCTGCTTAAATTGATTATTTTCTTGACATATCACGGAATCTATACTAATTTCAATGATTTGATTTGATATTTTGGGATTGGGCACTTTATGTTCGAGAATTTGAGTAACAGACTTGATTCGATCTTTAAAAAACTAAAAGGTCATGGCACCCTTAATGAAAAGAACATCGACGATGGTCTTAAGCAGGTGCGGATGGCGCTGCTTGAGGCTGATGTTAATTATAAGGTTGCAAAATCCGTTATTTCAGATATAAAAGTCCGAGCCTTGGGCCAGGAAGTAATGCAAAGCCTTACGCCGGGTCAGCAGGTCATAAAAATTGTAAACGATGAATTTACCAGAATGATGGGATCTGAACATCAAGGACTGAATTTTGATGGGAAGTCTCTGGGGTCTGTTATGCTTATCGGGCTGCAGGGTTCCGGAAAGACCACGACAACCGGGAAACTGGGACTCTATCTTCGAAAAAAAGGTAGAAAACCGTTTCTGGTACCAGTGGATGTTTACCGACCTGCGGCGATTGAGCAGTTGAAAAAAATTGGAAATCAACTGGATATTCCGGTATTTGCCTCCACAACTGACATGACGCCTTTAAAGATTTGTCAGGATGCACAATTGGCAGCCAGGGAACAGGGGTGCGACACTCTGTTAATTGATACTGCGGGACGGCTGCACCTTGATGAAGCATTAATGGCTGAGTTAAAAGGCATTAAAAAAGGCATCAACCCTTCAGAAATTCTTCTGGTGGCAGATGCCATGACCGGTCAAGACGCGGTGAACATTGCCGGATCGTTTGACAATGCCCTTGATCTGACCGGTGTTGTTCTGACAAAAATGGATGGTGATGCTCGCGGCGGTGCAGCACTCTCCATAAAAGCGGTTACGGGAAAACCGTTGAAATTCATCGGTGTAGGTGAAAAATCAACGGCCCTGGAAGCGTTTTACCCGGACAGAATGGCTTCGAGAATTCTGGGGATGGGCGATGCGCTTTCATTTATTGAAAAAGCACAGGATGCACTTGACCAGAAAGAAGCCAAAGCACTTGAAAAGAAATTAAGGAAAAATGTCTTTACCCTGGAAGATTTCAGGAACCAGATGAAATCCGTCCGGAAAATGGGCTCCATAAAAGACCTGTTGGGAATGTTACCCGGGATGAACAAAAAACAGCTTAAAGGCATTAATATAGATGACAGGGAATTTGCCAGAATTGAAGCGATTATCTCTTCCATGACACCTGGAGAACGGCGTGTATACACCATTATTAAAGGGTCAAGAAAAAAAAGAATTGCCAAAGGAAGCGGCACCACGGTTCAGGATGTCAACAAGCTTCTGAAAAGCTATTCCCAATCCATGAAAATGATAAAGAAGTTTAATAAAGGCGGCATGCGTTCATTGAAAAACATGCTGCCGTTTTAAGGAGAAAACAAGAATATGGCCGTAAAAATCAGATTGACCCGAAAAGGCACAAAGAAAAAACCTTTTTACAGAATAGTGGCTGCAGACGTTGAAAGCCCGAGAGATGGAAAATTTTTGGAACTCTTAGGCACCTATAATCCAATGCTTGATCCGGCTGCCATTACGCTAAAAGAAGACAGAGTAAAGTATTGGCTGGGCGAAGGCGCAAAACCGTCTACCACTGTCCAGAGCATATTAAAACAGCAAGGTGTCAGTTAAGCATCAGCTGTTTTATAGGCAGCCCCGGTATTCTCAACACCCTATTTAAAGGAGATGCAGTCATGAAAGAACTGATAGAATACATTGCAAAAGCACTGGTAGACAATCCTGATCAGGTAACTGTATCAGAAGTGAGTGGGGATCAAACTTCTGTTTTGGAACTTAAGGTAGCAAAAGATGATCTGGGTAAGGTTATCGGGAAACAAGGAAGATCGGCTCGCGCCATGAGAACCATTTTAAGTGCGGCATCTACCAAACTTAAAAAACGTACAGTTCTTGAGATTATTGAATAAGGTATGAACAAAACGACTTCGTTTACCATAGGCAGGGTAACCGGAGTTCACGGGCTTGATGGTACGCTTAAGGTCTGGTCCTTTGCAGACTCCATAGACACCTTTCACCCCGGGAAAACCGTTCTTTTAAAATCAGGAAAAGACGTGGGAAAACCCTATATCATCCTTAAGGCAATGGCCTATAAAAAAGGAGTTTTGCTCTCTCTTGATGGCGTTAACAACCGGACCCTTGCTGAGGATCTTATCGAAAAAGAGATCCTCATTGACCGGAATCAATTGCCGGAACCGGCAGAAGATACCTGGTACTGGCAAGATCTTTTGGGGCTTGATGTGGTTGATCATCGAAAAGGAGTTATCGGCAAAATAACGGATATTTTTCCAACGGGTGCAAATGACGTGCTGGTGGTCACTGACAAAAATCGGGAAACGCTTGTGCCGATGCATAAACACTTTGTTACATCAGTTGATATTGAGAAAAAGATAGTAAAAACAACATTGCCCCCGGAATTATTGCCGGATAATTAATGGATAATTAATGGACTTTACGGTATTGACATTGTTCCCGGACCTGGTCAGCTCTTTTTTTGAGCATGGCATGATTTCACGAGGGATTGAAAAAAAACTGATCACAGGCAATTGCATTAATATCAGGGATTTTTCAACCGACCGGCATCATACGGTGGATGATCGGCCCTATGGCGGTGGAAGCGGAATGATAATGAAGCCGGAACCCTTACAGGCTGCTATTTTAGCTGCCAAGAGAAGAACGCCTGACACACCGGTTGTATTAATGAGCCCCCAGGGAACCCGGTTCAACCAAGAAAAAGCCATGGCACTTGCCTTGCGGAACAAGGGGCTTATTTTTGTCTGCGGAAGGTATGAAGGGATTGATGAACGGATAACCACCACACTTGTTGATGAAGAAATCTCCATTGGGGATTATGTCATGACCGGCGGAGAACTAGCATCCATGGTCATTATTGATTCAATAACCAGATTAATCCCGGGTGTTCTGGGAAGTTGTGAATCTGCAAAATCAGATTCATTTACGGATGATCGACTTGAATATGCACAATATACAAGACCTGAGGACTTTGAAGGGGTAAAGGTTCCCGAGGTGTTATTGTCCGGGAACCATGGAAAGATCAACCAGTGGAGGGAAAAATCTTCTCTTCAGTACACATTTTTGAAACGACCGGATCTTTTCAAAAAGACCAAATTGAATGCAGAAGAAAAAAAGATAATAAAACAATGGTGTCAGGAGTTGGAAACCCTTGTTAGAGAATAATTTTTATGTGGCATTGATCCATTATCCGGTGATGAACAAAAAAAGGCAGGTCATTGGATCAGCCCTGACAACCATAGACTTGCATGATATTGCAAGGGCATCCATCACCTTTGGGATAAAGGGATTTTATGTGGTAACCCCTTATGAAGATCAGGCAAGACTTGCCACAGAGGTGATTGAACACTGGACAAAAGGAGTGGGCGGCAAACTCAACCCGGACAGAAAAAAAGCACTTGAGCTTATCCGGGTGGCAAAAACCTTTGAGGATGCAATCCACTCGATTGAACAGGAAAGAAAGGAACCGGTTGTGACCTTCGCCACAAGTGCAAAAGTAACGCCCGGCTCAATAACAACAAGTGTGTTAAAACAAAAACTTAAAGACAAAGCGTCCCATGTTCTTGTTTTTGGAACGGCATGGGGGCTGGCAGATGAACTGATTGATACATGTGATTTTATTTTAGATCCGATTTATGGGAACATGGATTATAATCATCTTTCTGTCAGGTCTGCGGCATCAATATATTTAGACAGAATTACAAATGGCAGGTAGACTACATATCTATGTCTGCCAAAAAAGGAAGGACTTTAGGAGAAACAAATGACTAACATGATCGAAAAATTAGAAAAAGAGCAGATACGTCTTGATATCCCTGACTTCACCTCAGGTGACACAGTAAAAGTACATGTAAAAATAAAGGAAGGTGAGAAAGAGCGTATCCAGATATTCCAAGGCGTGGTAATTAAAAAAACAAAAGGATATGTCGGTGCCCGTTTTACCGTCAGAAAGATTTCCGGCGGTATCGGTGTTGAAAGAATATTCCCGCTTTATTCCCCTGTCCTTGATAAAATTGAAGTAGTAACCCGGGGCCGGGTCAGAAGGTCCAAACTCTACTATCTTAGAAACCTCCGTGGTAAAGCAGCCAGGATCAAAGAAAAACGGTTTGCTTAAACCGCCTTTCAGGGAGAGCTCATGTGGCAATTTGAACACAAAGCAAAAACCCTGGGGTACAAGAATATAGCAGGCATTGATGAGGCCGGCAGGGGACCCCTTGCCGGCCCTGTCGTGTCTGCTGCCGTGATCCTGCCCCATGATTTTTCATGTAAAGGGATTAACGATTCTAAAAAACTGTCAGAAAAAAAACGCAATGCCTTCTTCCCTGTGATCAAGAAGCAGGCCATTTGTGTTGCCATCGGACTCTCTTCGCACCATGAGATTGATCAAATCAACATTCTTCAGGCCTCCCTGCTTTCCATGAGACGCGCGGTTGAAAATTTATCAATACCCCCGGATTTTCTTCTCATTGACGGTAAATTCACTCTGGACATAACGATTGATCAGACTGCGGTGATCAAAGGGGATTCAAAAAGTATTTCCATTGCTGCGGCATCTATTATTGCAAAAGTTACACGGGATGCCATCATGAAAGAACTTCATGAAAAATACCCCCGATATAATTTTATCCAACACAAAGGATATCCCACAAAGGCCCACAAAGAAGCCATTTTAAAATATGGCCCCTGCCCTGTTCACCGGCGGACCTTCAAGGGCGTAAAAGAGGTAACCCATGCCGGATAACCGGAAAAGCTTAGGACAGCGCGGCGAGACAGCAGCCATATCCTTTCTTCAAGCCCAGGGGTTCACCGTTCTTGAGACTAACTATCGAACAAAAATGGCAGAAATAGATATTATTGCAAAAGACAAGGACTGTATCTGTTTTATTGAAGTCAAAACCAGACGAAGCCTTAAAAAAGGGCTGCCAAGAGAATCGGTCAATGCTTCAAAACAAAAAAAGATCATCCTGGGAGCTTCCTTTTACCTGAAAGAAAAAAAGCAGATGAATTCAAGGGTTCGATTCGATGTGGTTGAAGTTCTTGAAAAAAATGGTATATTTGACATTAATTTAATTAAAAATGCTTTCCTGACTCATTAAAACGGGGCATTAGAATGGATAACCAAACTTCATCCGGAACCCTCTACATTGTTGCCACCCCTGTGGGAAATCTGGAAGATATCACCTTTAGAGCCGTTAAGGTATTAGAACAGGTAGACCTGATTGCAGCAGAAGATACCCGGCATTCGAAAAAACTTCTTTCTCATTATGGCATTCAGACAAAACTTATCTCCTGCCATGAGCATAATGAGGCAAACAAAACACCCCAAATCATCACCCATTTAAAAAACGGTCTGAACATTGCCCTTATTTCGGACGCCGGAACCCCCACTATTTCAGACCCGGGATATAAACTTGTGACAGCCGTTGCCGGAGAAGGGATCAGGGTCATTCCCATCCCCGGATGCAGTGCCGCCATTGCAGGGTTAAGTGTTTCAGGACTGCCAACCGATTCTTTCCTGTTTTTAGGATTTTTACCTAAAAAACAACAAAAACAACGACACGCGCTTGAAGCGCTTAAAAAGCAACCCCCAACCCTTATTTTTTATGAATCGCCGAAACGGATTAAAGCCCTTATTAAAAATATGTTAAATATCATGGGAGACAGAAAAGCATGCCTTGCAAGGGAAATCACCAAGCTCCATGAGGAATACATCCGGGGAAATCTGTCTGAAATTCTTCAAAAACTGGAGAAAAAAGAGGCTGTTAAAGGGGAGTGTTCCTTGTTTGTTCAGGGTCAGCTGGAACAAAAAACCATTGATAAAGGACAACTTGAAAAAATCATCCTTGATCGGCTGGCAACCGGAGGTCCCGGCACATCAGATCTGGCAAAACAAATTTCAAAAGAATTCAAGGTATCCAAAAAACAAGTCTACGAAACAATTCTTACCCTTCAAAATCTGAAACCCGTCTAACCCATATGCTGGAACGTATTTCCGGAATTCATAAAATTTAAACGGCCTGACATAAAAAAAGAGGGCTGCCTCTTTAACCAAAAGACAACCCTCTTATAGTATCTTCTTAAACTATAATTATCTTTAAAAAAGACCTGATTAAATTACATTTTAGTTCCTTCTGCATGACTCTGGAGTTTAATCTCAACTTTTTCAGTCAAAGATGCATAGTATTTTCTCAAGATAACCAGAACTTCTTCCCGGCCAAAGTGATCAACCACTTCTTCGTCGTTGGCGAGAGCATAACGCAGTTTGGTTCCGGAAAGGATAACCCTGTCATCTTTGCCGTGGGGGCAGGTTCTCATGGAAGCCATGCCGTCACATTTATGGCAGTAGAATGTCCAGTCAATTTTCAAAGGTTCGCAAAGCAGGGCTTTGCCTGGTTCTGAAGGAGCCGGGATTGTATCAAAGATTTCCTGTGCTTCAAACAGGGTATAGAAGTCACCAACGCCCGCATGGTCACGACCGATGATCATTCTGTTGACCCCGTAGTTCTGACGGAAGGTTGCATGAAGAAGGCCTTCTCTGGGTCCTGCATATCTCATGTCAAGGGGATATCCACCATTGACAACATGCTCGGGAACAAAATAACCTTTGATCAGGGTGTCAATACATTCAATCCGAACATCTGCCGGAATATCACCGGGTTTTAAGTTACCAATCAGAGAATGGATCAGAACGCCATCACATACGTCAAGAGCGATTTTGCAAAGATGCTCATGAGATCTGTGCATTGGGTTTCTAAGCTGCATGGAAGCAACGTTAGCCCAACCTTTTTCATCAAAGAGAGCGCGGGTTTCTGTTGGTGTCAGATAAACACCTTTAAATTTTTCAGGAAATTCTCCCTCGGAAAGAACTTTTACAGGACCGGCAAGACAAAATTCTTTTCTGGCCATAACCATCTGAACACCGGGATGATCTTCCATGGCAATTTTCCAGAACACATCGTCTTCAGACTCTTCACCATGACCTTTGTAGACTTTTTCACATTCCCATTTCTTCTCGTCTTCGGTCATTTCAAATTTCTCTTCGATTTTCATGGTAGCAAAAATTTCACCATTTCTTTCGAGAGAAATTTCATCACCGACATTAATCTCTGCTGCGTCTTCTTTGGCTGTATCCAGCATTACCGGAACCGGCCAGAATGTACCATCAGCAAGGAGGAAATCTGCGCAAACACCTTTCCAATCCGCTTTGGTCATAAACCCATTAAGAGGACTGAACCCACCGATACCGAGCATGATCAGATCGCCTTTAACCTGGGAAGAAATCTCAATCTTTTTGAGGCCTTCTGCTTTTTTAAGTTCTGCTTCAAGTTCTGCGCCTTCAAGCTTACAAATCACGAGACCTTTTCCACCATGAGGGGCTACTAATTTAGACATATACTTCATTCTCCTTGTTTATGTTTAACCACCTTAATAAATGTTTACTCAAACATTTATCTTAAATTTTAAACTAAAAAATCTTGTAAGACTTAATGATGATTGACAAATTTGTCAAGAATTTTATTCATTTATCTGTAAAACATCCGCGATCTCATCCATTAAATCCACATTAAAATCTGCGTTCATTTCCGGCTTTTTAAATGCCGCAAATCTTACTTTTGCCCTGACTGCTGCCTGCCGGTCATAATCAGAGTCCCCAATAAAAAGAATTTCATCCGGCTGAAGATCAAATCTTTCCATTATTAACAACAATTGCTCTGGATCCGGCTTTGGTTTTTTGACTTTTGCGGATGTCATTACCACTTCAAAATAGTCTTCCAGATGAAAATCCTGGAGTACCTTTTCCATGGTATTGGTCCGGTTGGTGGCAATTCCCCGGATATAGCCGTTGTCTTTCAGTTTTATGAGGAGTTCTTTAAGGCCCTTTTCCATGGACATAAACTGAATGAATTTTTTATACCCGATATTTTCAAGGCGATCATATACACTTGAAAGGTCATCCATTTCTGGAAAAAGATATTCAATCGCCCCTTTTACTGTCATCATATGAACATTGACAAACTGTTCGTCATTCAACGCAGACTTACCAAAAGCCTGTAACACTTCATCATAATATTTTCTGTTGGCCACGGCCGTGTCAAACATGACGCCGTCACAATCAAATACCACTGCTTTTATTTTTGAAATATCCATTATTATTTTTTATAAAAAAAGTCCTGTGAGCTTAAGATTTTGATTTCTGTTTTTTAAGAAAAATGGCATACACTCTTATGGTGAGCGTGGGCCGGTACCGGCTGTCTGTTTTAAGGGTCAGCAGATCATACAAATCATCTGCTTTATCTGATGTGCTTTTAATCTTTATCTGCCAGGATTTCTCATCTCCTTTTGGTTCCATCAGCTGTGCTTTAATCTTTGTATTGATCTTTTGTTCCATCCCCAGGATTGAAAATTTGTATTTTTCAGAAGGGGTAATGGTTACAACGGATTTCAATGTTTCACCGGGGGTTCCCTTCAGGTAAACCGATACAGGATTAATCTCCACAACTTTCTCAACCGGCCCTGTGACAACCAGGTTAAATTTTCTTTTTTCCGAATCATCGGTTTTGACCCGAATAACTTTTTTCATGGTCTTTCCGCCGTACCCATTGGTTTTAAAACTTACCTTTATTTTGCCTTCCCCGCCCGGGGGAATTTCCCTGTCAAAGGAGTGTTTGTCACACCCTCAGGGAGGCAGAACATTATTTATGGTAAGAAGGGAATCTCCTTTATTTTTAATGATAAACTCATGGACGACATGAGATCCTTCCGGTACTGATTCAAACGTGAAAACCGGATGATCGATTTTAACCTTTGGTTTAATTTCCGGCTTTACTTTTACCTGCGCAATTCCCTGGTGAGCCAGGCAAAATACAAGAAACAATATGACTATAATGATATATTTTTTTTTAATGGTTTAGTCCCTCCTGGTTTTTATTAAATCAAGGTTGAAAAAGCTGTTCATTGATCATAGAACAGATCCCTTTTTCCTGTTCTATCTTTTCCCCGTCAATGGTCAAAACTTTAACCGCCCCCATTAATGCATTGGTTAATATAATATTGGGATATGAATAAAACACCTCTTTGGGTATCCTTTTTTTTTGGATATCATACCCCCTGTCCGACAGAATCGTCAACACAGATTTCAATGTCACCCCATCCAGCACATGATCGGATTCAGGAACCCATACCGTATTGTCTTTTATGGCAATGATACTTGCGGTGTTGGTTTCAGAAACAGTATGATCCGGGTTCAGAATAATGGCTTCATCTGCATCATGCGCTTTGGCAAATCGGCCCGCCTGGTCATAATAAAAATAATTCAAAGTTTTATAATCTGCCAGCGGCGTCTGCCGTGCATAAGGGTATGTGACAAGATCCAGCCCCTCTTTATTCAGCATCTCAAGTCTGTGAACATATTCTCTTGCAAAAGCAGCCAGAAAAATTTTCCTGCCATTATCCTGATCATTCTTTGCCACAATAATCTTAACCGCCAGTAATTTATCCTGAAACTTATTTTCCCGGACTAAATGACGAATCACATCTTCCCAGGTCATATCAGGTGGTGTGTCAGAAAAAAGATGTGTCCATGCCCTGTTCAATCGGAATACATGGTCTTTCAGACGGAAGATACGTCCCTTTTCCACCCGTATGGTTTCAAACAGACCTGCCCCATATTGAAATCCCAAACTTGCGGCCGGTACCATGGCCTGATCCTGATGAATAATTTTCCCATTCACCCAGGCTTTCAGTTTTGGGGTAGCCTTCTTTTCCAAAGTGCCGGACAAAGCTTCCATCAACGTTTTCCCCTTATCAAGGGTTTCCTGATATTCTTTTTGAGGGTCTGAATCATATACAATACCACCGCCCACCGAAAAAAAGACGGTACCATTGGCAATGGTGGCGGTTCGGATGGCAATGGACAGATCCATGGTATCATGAAAACTGATATATCCGATAGAACCAGTATAGATATGCCGCTTCACAGATTCGAGCTCATCAATAATTTCCATGGAACGAATTTTGGGGCAGCCGGTGATAGACCCTCCGGGAAATGTCGCTTTTAAAAGATCAATAGCGGTTTTACCATTTTCCAGCTCACCCTGCACAGTGGAAACCAGGTGAAATACATTTTCATAGGACTCAAGCCGTTTATGATCTTTGACAATGACAGACCCGTATTTTGTCACACGGGAAAGATCATTTCGCATCAGATCCACAATCATGGTCAATTCAGCATCATCTTTGATACTTTGGATGAGCTCCTCTCCATTCGCCAGGTCCTGTTCTTTTGTCGCTCCCCGTGCAATGGTGCCTTTGATGGGTCTTGTTTCAACCATTCTGCCCGTCTGCTGAATAAATCTTTCAGGAGAGGTGGACACGATGGTATGGTCATGCGCCTGGATATAGCTGAAAAAAGAGGCGGGATTTCGTTCAAACAACTCCAAAAACAATGAATAGCCGTCCCCTGAAAACCCGGCTTCAAACCGCTGGGAAAGATTGGCCTGGTATATATCACCCGCCCTTAAATAATCAATGATCTTATTGACTGAAGCCATATACTCTGATTTAGAAAAACTGGATTTAAACCCTGAACTGTCGA
>Ga0190329_1000024_pt1 | contig 40771 bp, 78 predicted proteins | sample 48720423_MG_FD_161655 | JGI IMG/M metagenome (GOLD analysis project Ga0190329, IMG submission 161655) | Hydrothermal vent sediment bacterial communities from Southern Trench, Guaymas Basin, Mexico - 4872-04-2-3_MG | ecosystem: Environmental > Aquatic > Marine > Hydrothermal vents > Sediment ... | reverse complement strand
AGGTCGAGAAGTAGTGGTGAAAAAAAAAGTGATCTTGGGGCGTTAGACGAGCTAATAGACCAGTTGGACAGGCAGGCTGAGACACTTAAGAGGCTTGGAGAGGTTGGTGTTAAGCTTGCAAGGTTCAGTGGTATACCGATTATTGTAGTGGAACCTGGAAAGTCTTACGAGGACTTGATTGTTGAAGGACTTATGAAGATGAGGGAAAAGTATGAGGAACTCGACAAAATATTCGGTACAAGTAAGCTGAGAGGACAGGAGGCAGAGTTGCCGATTGACGGAAAAATTCCAGCATGGGCAGTTTATTTGCCAAAGATGTTCACGCAGATGCTTGACAACATAGAAGCCAGACTTTACAAGTGGGGGCTTCTTGGTGACATGGGTGGGGTTCCACAACCTCGCCCTGACAACTCTCGTGGGCAGATGTCAGATTTTCCAGATATAAATAAGTACAAAAGAAAGCACATGGCGGCCAACAAGAGGAGAAGAGGTTTTACAGACGTAAACATGTACTCACGTACAAGGCCAACTGCTGACGTTATGAGTGCGAGTGAGACTGTGGTTTACAACCAGACTGGGGATGAGGGCAGTGTGATTGAGTACACTCGGGAGGAGCCGTCGATTCCTGAACCAGTGGACACTAAGATAGTGGTTGATAAGAAGGAGAAGGTCGTTGAGGAAAAAGGCATTGAAATAGATGAGGTTGACATAAATGAGGAGCCAGTAGTTGATAAGGAAGAGATACCTGAGGAGATTAAAAACAAAAGTATAAAAGAGCTAATGGAGGAAGTAGATTATATGGAGGATGTCCCAGATGAATGAGATGGAATATCTCGACGAGTGGGCTAACGATGTGATCAAGTGGGCTGAGGACAAGTTGAGGCGAGGGCAGTTCATTGACGTTCAGAATCACCTTGAGGATGTGGTTACAGCACTGATTGTGGCAACCAGACCACAGTACAGGGAGAGGGTTTTGAGTTTTATAAAGACGATGCTGTCGGTAATTGAGGTTGCAATGAGGAGGGGGGTGTTGTGAATGTATAGTGACTCTAATGAACTTGCGGCTGAGTGTAATAGGATACTTGCGGAGCTTATGGAGATGCCTCCTGAAGTTAGGGATCAGTGGGTAAGAGACGTTCTTAGGTGGTTTATTGGAGTAACAAGGGATTTGATACGTGAAGCCCAGGAAGCACAGAGAGGTGGGATGCTGTCCAAGGTTAGCGCTGCGAAGAAACTTAAGGAACTGTATGCCAAGTATGGACAGATGATTGCTGAGAAGAAACCGCAGATCATCGTGGCATTGACCTATGCTATAAAGGAAGAGTATCAGGAGGAACTCGCACCCTTCCTGTATGCAATGCTTGGCCTTGTTTAGAGAAAGCCTTTTAAAAAAGAAAATCGCAGATAGGGATGCAAAACCTTTCGGAGGTGTAGAGTAATGGCAAGTAGGTATAAGATTGTTGGCGGTGCCAGGGGACTGCCGGTTCAGCCGGTGACTATTGAGGACATAGCCAGGCTTAGGATGAGCAGGGATTTTAGCCCGTACACCACGCCGATTGGCATGAAGTACGAGGACTACGTTGCGGGTAAGAAGTACATATATGTCAAGAGGGCTGTTCCTTGGAAGGGACTTAGAGGTGAGGCCTTCTGGGAGGAGGCCAAGAAGCACGGACGCCTTGATGAGGGACTTAGGAGGGCTATCGACATATCCAGGCAGGCCGCTGGTACCAGGGGCGTTGTGATCGCTCCGGATGGCAGGATACTCCCGGCTAAGGCTGTCAGGCAGATGGAGCTAGCGGGTAGGGTCTGATGGCTTACTTTAGCTTTGAGAGGTGATAAAAATGGGTATAACTGCGATTAGGTTTGGACTCAACGAGGGTACGAAAGAGGAAATGGTCAAGTACGGCGTTGGTGCAGTAGGTGCATTTGTCGGACTTGGGATTTCAGAGTTCACTGGCGAGTTCATAACCAGCTACGCTGATCTCGTTGGTGGCAAGAAGACAGCAGTCAAGATACTCGTCAGACTCCTACTGTTCGGTGTGTTCTTCGGAATCAGCCTGTACACTCCAGCAGGCTGGATGACCTGGCTCGTTGCCAGTGCCGGTGTCGGTGCATTTGCGGGAGTATTCAACGACCTGTACAGCCACTTTGTTGAGGGAGGATTCGCCGCCGCAGGACAGCAGGCCGCCCTTAGCTTCAAGGGAGGATCGTTTCGTTGAGTACAGTTACAGCGGTGAGGACATAGAGGTGCCTGTAACATTTGAAGAACACGAGGAGAAAAAGGTGATGGAGACGTATTGGAGTAAGATTGGGGGGTGTTGTTGAATGCCGGAGTATAGTATAGTTGACATCTTTAACATGGCGAAAGCGACCGCACTGCCTGCATACGGGTCTGACGAGAAACTCGCAGAGCTCTCTGAGAGCGAAGTTAAGCTGATCCACGACAGACTCATGGTTCTTGCGGAGAACGAGGAGGTATTTGGTGCTCTCTGGGAGGCCAGGGAAGCTATATACGAGGCTGTCAGGGCTGTTAAGAAGTGGACTAAGACTGACTTCAAGGGTGCTTATGCCGAGGGTGACGACCTTGACCTCCACGTGATCGATGCTCCCGACATAATGGTCAGTGGTACTCCACTTACCGTGTTTGAGAAGAGCGTTAGTGCCGGCACTGCATACTACTGGAGTGGCCCTAGCGACGCTAAGATTCAGCTGAATGAGGACGAGGCTATAGTCATCGTCGGCTGGTACGACCCGGTTGACAGCCCGAAGGCAACCAGGGTCAAGTTTGAGCTTCCGAAGAGGGACTACGTTGTAAAGCTCCCGTTCAGGTTCACCAAGGACGTCCCGCTCGTCGTACACGATCCAGTTATCATCAAGCCTAAGGAGTCCTTTAGGATTCAGGTTAGGTACGACTCTTCAGGCGACGACGCACTGATGCCAGTCGGTGTCAAGATTCTTAAGGCTGAGAAGATGACTCTCTGATAGCGCTACTAGGTGATTTGCCATGAACCCACTTTCTAAATTTTTGAAGGGGCCGGTGGTCGAGGAGACAACTGGGCCTGACTCATACGATGCGACCAATGGTTTTACAGTGACTGTCGGAAGGCTCAGGAACGTTGAGCACGCTGTGGTCTATATGAGCGGTGGATACATTGGTGAGGTTGCGGACGTAAGTGGAAACACTGTCACTGTTAAAGCATATGCGAGTGGCGGGACTGCTGTAGCTGATGGTACTGACCTTAGTTCTGTAACTGTTAAGGTCTTCGCTTGGGGAATTTGACCCTTTTACATATTTTTGACGCATAGGATGGGGGGATGTGAATGCCTGAGTTGACAAAGGCAGACTACCTTAAGGTAGGTCAGTATGTCTTCCTCAAGGGCAGGTGGAGGTCAGTTGGTGGAGCGTATTTAGAGGACGCTCTTTTCAAGGTCAAGAAAGCTGATGCATTTAACTATACTAAAGCATACATAATGAAGCAGGGAGAGTCAGGGACAATCAGTTTCGACGATGACCTTAAGCTATATCCAGAAAACTATGACACTCTTTACGAGATTGGCGTTGGCATGATAGGAAATGGTAAGCTATTTGTGAGGATACCATCTGACAGATACTACCACTATCTTGAAAGCGAGGGTGTCCTGACTTCTGTGGATGCAACCACCGAGGTTGGTGGTTACACTGAGGAAGACATTCCACCAGTTGAGCCTAAGATTCTTAGGGAGTACACCATAAGAGACATGAGGGACACTATAAAGTACACTCTTGTGAACAGTAGCCACAAGGATGAAAAGATTATTATAAAGTTCACGGTGAACAAAGTTAAGCTCGAAGACGTCTCTGCGGATGAGAGAGCACTCATTGAGCAGAATTGGGATGACTACGTTGCTAAAGGTCTGCTTAGGATTATAAGGTACCCACGGGAGGGATCGTAAAATGCCGTTCGCAGAAATAACCACAGCTGGGTCTGATGTTGATATCTTCGAAGTGCCTTGGGACAAGATTTTCAAGATAAAGGGTTTCTACATAAAGAATGGTTCTGCCAGTGATGCGACTGTTACAATAAAGGACTCGTACACTTACAACCTTGGTAATAGCAGTGGGAGCAGTGGTTTCAGGGTTCTGATTAAGACAGTTGTGCCGGCGAATTCTGAGCTTGACCTGTCGAGACTCGTTGGTGAGGAGATTATAGGAAAACTTCAGATCAACACTGACCAGCAGCCACTCTACGTCTATGTCGGTGTGGAAGAAAAGGGCGGTGTTTAGTTTTTCCAAATTTGACGTGGGGTGATGTCAAATGGCTATGATAAAGATAACTAAAGTCCCATCATGCATAGAAGTGCCGCAGTCTTCACGTACGTTCAGCGTGCCAGTGACAGTGACCTACTCGTTTACGGAGGACGAGTTTAGACAGATCGCTGGGGAGTGTTCCGGAGCTGCAAAGATAGTATTGTTTGCGGGCGGCTCCAGCGGGACTAAGTCTCCAAAAGCGGCGACAATTCCAGTGATAGCCGGTAGCGGTACAGAGAGCGCTTCAGTGACTGTTGAGATCCCAAGTTCATGGTACGTTGGGAAGAAGTCAGTTACAATATTCGCAAAGCTCAGATTCCCGTACCAGCACGTCGTTGACGGTCGCAAGGTGTGTGACGAGAGGGACGTTGCGTCAGACTCGGCGACTGTGACTGTCGCATGGGGCACCTCATGCGAGGGAGGTGGAGAAGCACCGCCGACTCCCCCTCCTTCAGAAGAACAGCCAGTTTGTAAGCCGACACTAACGGGCTCTGGTACGGTGGGAATCTACGTTAAGTTTGATAGAAGATTCTTACCACTTAAAGACTACTCATACTTCAGTAATCCATATGAGCCAATTAAGGTGAAAGTTGGAAAGGCAGTGACAAAGGTAAGTGTTAGTCCATCGTGCGTTAAGCCCGGCGATAAGTACACGGTAACTGTTGAAGCAGACGTTAATATGACAAGTTCAGATTACACGCTTAGCAAGATAACTGCACATCTGCGTGGCCCGTTCGGTACCAAGGACTTGACCTTAGAGAACGGTAAGCCTGCGACATTGACATTTACCGCACCACAGACTGAAAAGAAGTATGTGATCAGTGCCACCTTTGTGTTCAATCTACAGAAGGCCCCGACCGCACCTCGTGGACTTCCGAGCAACCCGGTTGCCACCACTTTCCGTAACGTGCCAATGTGGGTGATAAGTTCTGATGGAGCTGTTCAGTCGTGCACGGTGGATGACTTCATACAGGGGATGATTAATGCCGCCAAGAGTAGTCCGAACTTTGTCGGGTTTGCAGACAGTAAGAGTCCAATACTTGATGTTACTGAGAAGGTTAAGAAGGTTCTTGGAGACCCTACAATAAAAAGAGCACTCTTAACTATATATGGTAGCAAGAAAGACGAAATACGTGTTGAGGGGCCGTATAGTTCACAACCTCCTGCGAGAGACGACGTCACGGTAGTCATGGGGTGGCAAAATGGAGAGGAATGGCAGAGACAGAGATGCCCAAAAGACAATAAGTACTATTGGGTTATCTACCCAGCATATCTAAAGATTGAGCGTACAAAGCCAGTACCTCCCACACCTCCCAAGCCCGAAAAGTGTACTGTTGACGACTTTGTTCGAGGGATGGTGAATGCCGCTAAGAGTAGTCCGAACTTTGTTGGACTTGCCGACAGCAGTAGCCCAATCTTAGACGTTACGGACAAGGTCAGGAGAGTCCTTGGAGATACAACAGTAAAGCAGGCGTTACTAACTATATACGGGAGCAAGACAAGTGATATACGGATTATGGGCCCATACGACTCACAGCCACCTGCCAGAGACGATAGTACAGTTGTGACCGGATGGCTAAAGGGTGAGGAATGGGAGCGGCAGAAGTGTCCAAAAGACAATAAGTATTATTGGGTAATTTATCCGGCGTATTTAAGGATTGAGCAAACTCCACCGACACCACCGACTCCGCCGACACCACCCACTCCACCAGAGCCAGAAGAGGGGAAGAGGAGTCTGCTACCCTGGATAATAGGTGCGGTCATTGGTGGTGTTGGAGCCGCTGTATTGTTTGCAACGAGGGGTGAGGATTGATGGTTACTCTAAGGATATGGAAGTACCCGGACAGTTATGTTGAAATAAATGGTAAGAGGCTACCACCTGGGACGTACTCTGTTAAGAAGGGTGACATAATAAAAGTGCACACTAACGTGAAAAACCATGGTGGTACTGGAAGTGGTTGGATTGGCGTTAGAGACAAGAAAATAGAGGGCAACTGGACTCAACAGGTTGCATGGTGGTCACCATACTATAACTGGAAGACTGGTGAGGTTAAGTTCTACGAAACAACATTGCAGGTAGATAGGGACATGGAACTTTACATTGTTGCTGGGGCTCTTGACTCGTCTGGTAGGATAGAACAGGACAGCTATGGAGCTTGGATAATAAACGTTGAGGATGAAGGTGAAGTGCAACCACCAAGTTCTGAAGAACAGCAGGGAGGACTGTTAGGAATACCATGGTACGTCTGGTTGATACTAATACTGCTTGTTGGATTTCTGTACTTCCGGAGTAGACGGGTAGAGGAGTAATCAGATTTCCTTTTAACTTATTTGTGGAGGAGTGGACATGACGTGGAAAGTAAGAATAACCCCAGGTAGGCCGCAGGCCAGGATAGTGTGGGATAACCTGCTTTACAGGACAAAGCTGACTGTTAATGGTCAGGAGGTTAAACCGGGCACTGAAGTCGCTGTTAATATCACTGCAGAGCCACTAATAAGACTAACTCTTGTCGCAGAGAATGTAGGAGATGGCGGGTTGTGCTGGACTTTTATTGGTATTAGACCACCGTCGGGTAAGATTTATCCATTGTTTCTAAAGGAAGACTTGTTAAAGACAGGAGACATAATAGTTGGTGATGTTGAGTACACAGTTGATTATGACTTTCTAAAGTACTATTATCGTGTAGTTGGTACTGAACACCTGGTACCTGAATTTGATTTTGTTGGTTATGTTGGGCATGGTGATGTTATTAATGCGCTTAAACCACTTGGTATAAGATTGCCTGAAGCTTATGTTATAGACTTTGATTCCGGCACTGTGTATTCAGTTGACGACTTATCCAGCGTTACTGATTATATTCAAAGAATAGTGCTTGGGGGATCAAGAGCATTTAGAATCGTCTCAGTAAGACCTATTGAGATTCCAGAATTAAGAGTTAAACTACGTGCAAGTGATGCTGGGTACGACTTTTATAGTCTTTACTCACTCTTCGAAAAGTACACTGTAAATGGTGCTTCATTGCCTTTTAATGTGGATTTCTCAGTCTTATCGACTGCTGCTGATGACTCAACGGAGGGGGTGTTATGAGTAAGGCGTTTGTTAGCTCATGGTATAGTAAGGTACCGCCTGTGGAGAGAAAGTTTCCAATACTGATGCACAATGGAAAAATGTACACTCCAGACGAGATTTATAGGGAAGTCATGAGCGGTACAAGACTTGGGGAGGAGTTGCAGACTAAACTTGAGAGACTTAGTGCCTCACACTCTTTCGCACTTGACGACCTAAAGGAGCTGGATTACATAGCAAGAAAGAGGGCCGAGGAAGTCATTAAGAACCTTCCACCAGACTTTAGTTTGGTGTCAATAAAGGATGGTAGGAGGATAGTCTATAAACCAGATGAGCTACTTAATTCGCCGTTCTTCCAGAAAGCGGTTGAGGTGGAAAAGAAAAAGATTGTTAAACTACTTAGGGGATGACCTATGAAAATACTATTCCTTGAATCAGAGCACGGTAGATACACGGAACTGAAGTATGCTTCATGTGTTGCACATAGATATGCGGAGGAGCTTAGGAAAAAAGGACACACTGTTTATGAAATAAGTAGGCCAACACCGGATGAGGCCAATGCTAAAATCAGAGACTTAAATCCAGATGTTATATGGTTCGTGGGTCACGGGCACCCAGACAAAGCAACGCTTGAGAACATGCAATTGTGGGTAAAAGACACGGATAGCCTCTGGCAGTTTAAGGGTAGAATAGTGGTTGCTCACTCATGCCTGACTGGACTGAAGCTTGGCAAAGTTGCGGTACAGAAGGGGGCACTAATATACTTTGGATACAAGGATGAGATGTGGTTCTTATGGTGCGATGAAGGAAAGTATGACAACTGTGCGTGCACTGGATCAAACCCATATGGAGTAAGACAGGAGGTATGGTATAAGCTTGTGACGTACCCTCACTACCCATCGCTGGAGTTCCTAAAGGCACTTGCAGAGGGTAAGGAGCCAAAGGAGGCGTTTGACTATAGTTTGCAGGTTACCGATAAGTTAACACAGGAGTTGCAGTCTATACACCCAGTCAACCAGTATGAGGCTTCCTTGATAAAGGTTGCCGAGTGGGCGATGGAAGGGAACAAAGCTGATCAGGTGGTATATGTTAAGGCAGAGGCTTCCAGTGAGATACAGACGATGCAGTCTGGGTCGCCGCTTAAGGCTCTCGCTATGATGGCCTTACTTGCTGTGCCTGTGATAGGGATGGTGTTTGTTAGAGGTATGGGGGGGTCTCAGAGTGTATCTTGATGTTATAGCTAAACTTGTTGGTATCATTAGGGGGGTGTGATCGTGCCGACGAAAACATTCCTGATATTTGATGAAAACTTTGAACTCGGAAGACGTGATGGTAGGAAGTGTAGTCAGACATGGCTAAAGAACTTTAAACCAGGGTCAATGACGAGAGCAACGCTACACATGGACATAACGCTTGATGAGGACAAGACTGGATGGGGCCCGTTTGGTGCGGATGAATTCGTCGCCGGTATATGGGTTCACAACACGTCAGGTGATCCTGTGGTCTCTGTTGAACTTGGAAACAGAGAGTACCATAAATATGACTCAGCGCCAGTTGGACTTAAGCAGGGAGACAATTACTTTTACTTTGAGATAAATCATGGAGAAAGAAACGAGCTCGGACACGCAAGTGGACATGTCAAAGCATGGGTTGAGGTCGAGTACAGCGACCCAAACAATCCACCGGGTGGCTCTGAGCCAGTGACTCTACTTAACAAGGTAGTACGGTGGGTTGGAGACCACCCGTTAGAAACAGCACTGATTGGTCTTGGAGGACTGTTTGTCTATGAACAGGCACAGCCGAAGAAAAAGAAAAAGCCAAAAAGCGTAGGGGGGGAAGAGGAGGTTCAGAACATAATAATCTTTCCTGGAGGGGTAACAGCCGAACAGGTGGCACAGGTCAGTAAGATGATAGGGACTGCAACAGTAACCGGGGCTAAAAAAGTAGCTGAGGCAGTCATACCAAAAGTTAAGGAGTCAGTATCAACAACTAAGGAGGTTGTACGGCCTAAAGTTAAGGAGTCAGTATCAATAACTAAAGAGGTCGTATGGCCTAAAGTTAAGGAAAAACTAGCTAAGGGAGTTGTATGGCCTAAAGTTAAGGAAAAACTGACTAAAGGGGGTGTTAAGGAATGAGGAAAATCTTTGTGGTTGGTAAACCAGTAACTGGTAAAACAGTACTAATACCACCAGAGATGCTCTCAAGGTACACCCTCGTCAATGGAGCAACGTATGAGGTGGTCATGGACGTAAACATTGAAGACCCAAGTAAGTTAAATGAGGAGAACTTTGAGAAAGTCAAGTCAGAACTCAAAAGGAAGCTTGGAGTTGACGTAAAGTACTTTGAGGTTGTCGAGCACAAAGGAAGATATGAAGCAGTAATGCAGTTGTCAGGAGCACCTGTGACTTCCTCGTCCCTTGGAGCGATCCTTATGGCCCTGATGCCGTTGATTGGTATAGCAGTAGCCGGGATAGCAATATACTATGTGATAAAGAAGTACCCAGGCCTGATTACGCTTGGTATAATTGGGCTGTTGTTGTTAATGGGACTTCCAGGGTTGCTTGGAGAGCTTGGTGGTGGTGAGTGATGGGGGAGGTGACATTTAGAGGGTACCTTGTGGTGCCAAATACTGACATAAAACCGATTCAGATTACTCCAAACGTCGGAGACCAACTCATTGAGGTTGAGGACAGGGATATCGTGATACATGCAATATACGTCAGCAACCCAAATCCAGTTATGGCTAAAGTAACAATAAAGCCACTTATAGTACCTGCTGGTAGGAACCTTGAATTTAGGGGGACTTTTGGCAATGACACAAAACCACTACCTTTCATGCCGCCGATTGGCCCGTTTAAACAGGGTAAGGTTATCATAAACGTTGAGGCTCCTGGAGCGGAGGATAATATAACGATTAATATTCAGTACTCCGAAGTTGGAGAAGAGTCAGGGTGATGGATATGGTCGGGAGAAAGCTTATTGCCAAGTGTCCAAAGCTTGGACTTGAGGTTGACTATCCTAAACGGGTTACTTCAAACCAGAGCGTGTCGATACGTATAACCGTTAAGAACCCATGGGACTTGCTTACACCAGATGTGTGGGTTGGTATTGATGGTATTAAAGGACAAGTGGTTCATCTTGGGCCAAACGCATCATCGACGGTAACTATTACTGGTATTAAGCTCGACAAGACCACGACACTTCGTGCTGTTGCAAGGTACTATGGTGAGTACGCCGACCTGTGTAGGCAGGTTGGGGGATATACCGAGACTACCAAGGATTTCACTATTGAAGTGGTGAAAGTAAGGCCACCATGCATAAAGTACTCTTACCAGATCACAAAGAAAAAACTAAAGCCTGGGGAGACCTTTAAGGTGGTTGTGAACCTTCAGTCAGAAGAAGACACAACCGCAAGAGTAACTGTTACAGTTCTTGGACTTAAACAGCAGTCGAAGACTGTGAATTTGACCGCTGGTAAAAAAACTTCCGTTGAGTTTGTCTTCAATGCACCAACACTAGCCGGACGCAAGGACGTTAAAATAAAGATAGAAGCACTGCCGGTAGTGGAGGTGTTATGAGATGGCAGATTGGGTACTTGTTGGAGAGGTCACGGACTCTGTTGAGATCGAAAGTGGTGAAACTACACCGGAAACTCCACCAAAACTTGAAACCCCGCCTGATGAGCATATGGAAATAGAGCAGATAATAGAACCTGAGTATGATGATGAAAACCTTAAGGTCTGGTTTAGAGGGACAGCAACTGTCCCGGAGATAAAAGTTGAAGTGCCACAGCCAAAGATTGAAGTGCCACAGCCAAAAGTTGAGGTAACCGTTGAGCCATCGGAAACATCAAAAACTGAGGCTGAAAATGAAGTAGCGGTCGAGGAAAAAACGAAAGTTCCTTGGTGGGTGTGGGTTCTTGCGGTTAGTGGTGGCATACTTGGACTATTTAGCATCTTGCGTGGTAAAGGTCGGGAATAAACCGAGAGGTGATGACCAGTGTCCATGAAAATAAACATGTATGACAAAATAATTCCGAGAGGGTCTAAGGTAGAGATCACAATAGACGCTGGAATAGATGCAGAGCAAGAGTTCTCATCCATACAGGAGCCTGACGATGGATACAAGTTCTACATTTCATACTTTAAGCTCACGGTTCCGGATGAGGTTGAGGCTAATGTGATAGTCGAGACTGAAAAGGGAGAAACAGTGTTGCTTGCTGAAAATGTCACAAATGATACTGTTATCATTGACTCGTCTGACTTTATGGGCTTGGGTTACTTAAACAGCTTTACTCTGTACGTTAAGACAATTACAACTACTACCGAACCCAGGACTGTAACGCTTGAGTACGGTGGTAGGCAGGTGATACCATATCTGTGAGTTTGGGGTGGTGCTGATGGTAAGTCTTGAGGCTATGTATCAAAGGATTAGGGCGTTGTTTTTAGAGGGAATTCTTAGGATAGACGCCATCAACAGCAATATCGCCACTGAGACAACTTTAACCACCATAAACGGAAAAATAACCAAAGTAGACACTGACAATGTAAAAGTGGTTAGTGAGGTTGCATATGACAGTGCTACTGATAGGAAAAAGATTAGTATTGAGAACGACTCTGTTGGTCTTGCTAAAGAGTCAACCCTTGCAGACCTGAACTCAAAGGTAACCAAAGTAAACACGGACGCAACTATGACTATATGGGACTATATGGTCAAGAATGATCAGGCTTTTGTTGGGGCGGAAGTCTTTACGATACCTAACGGAGGCTCGGTTGACGTGTTGTTTGCCAACCCGGCTGGGAGTGGGAAGACACTAAAAGTCAGGCGATTGTATGTGAATGGAGAAGCAAACGGATTGTCTGAAGTGTATATCGGCACGTATGGTACTAGTGGTACTGAGGATATCGTTAAGACTGCTGACGGAACTGTAATACCAATACTCAACAAGAAAAACGGGGGTACCAATACTTCAGTGGCAGTCTTCCAGTACGACACCAGTGGCACAAAGTACACTGTAAACACCTCTAACAGGACACGTAACCTAATACCTGGTGGGAGCGGGAATTTTGCGACTGGTGGCGAGGCGACCGTTGGTCTTGCTGGTGAAATACTCGAAGGATATGCTATGATTATACGAGTGTTGAACACATCATCTACCGACGCAAACTACGGAGTAAGAATTGAGTGGTGGGAGGAGTGATATAGATGGAGTCCAGGGAGCTTGAATTTGGCATACTTGGACTCATCCTTGGACTGATACTCGGAGTACTAGTATTCAAAGCAGTATCATCAAAAAAGACAATAATGGAGGTTGTTAGGGACGATCACGGTAGGATATTAGAGATTGTTGAGGTGAGCAAATGAGCTTGAGGGCCTGGCAGTTGCTACTCGCAGAGGAGATGCAAAAGGAGAGGGTAGTTGAGAGGGTTATTTATGAGCCTAAACCTGTGATACAGGAACAGAAACAGCCAAAGGAGCTGATAAACAGCTCTGTCCTTACTGTTAAGAGAAAAGAGCGTGTTATTTACTTCACTGACGGCGGAGAGGTCGTGGAATTAACGTTAATCTTAAATAACCCAAGTGCGAAAATAATACTGGTAGCCGATGGCGGGGTGGTACTCAACAAGACACTAAACGAGCTACTGCAACTGTCAAAATACGTGTCATGGATCACTGCGACTGACTATGGTGGCAAGTACGTTTTCAGCATAAAAGAGTTCAAGTTTGACGAGGAGTTCAGGGTCTATGTCGATCCGGACGTGGAAACAGAAGTCGAATTATTCTACGTGGTGAGGGTGAATGAGGAATGACCGATCAAGAAGTAGTGGTACTACTTCAAAAGATACTCGACAAGCTCGGTACTACTGGAGGCTCTCAGGCTATAGCAACAGACCACGAGTTCATACCAGAGGTGGATGTCTCGGACACGTCTCAGACGGAAATAAGCCTAAAAGAAAACACGTTTGTGGTAAAGTTGACGGCAAAGTATTCGGACATAAAGGTGAACTTGGACAGACCCATAACCTTGGACGAGTACATTATAATCCCGATGGACACTTCGAAGGTAATACGAAGGAGGGTCTCAAAGATTTATGCTCAATCACTCAACCCCGGTGGAAAGCTGTTAGTAGAGGCTCTCGTGTTGTGAGGTGATGGAGGGTGAGGATAAAGATTGAGTTGGAGTTTGAGTATTCGGACTTTAGGACTATTGAAGTAGTTTCAGAAAGGCTTGGTCTTGATCCAGAGTCTACAATACGCTTTTTGCTGAGAAAGGGACTTGAGGGCCTTATGTCTCCATCAATGACCGTTCCGGACAAACCTAAGAGTGTAGGTAAGTCCACAAAGAAGAAGGAGGGTGGTAGCTGATGATTTTTGACTATCCCGACCCGAGATACGTGAAGCAACAGTTGGATAAACTAACAAACTTGAACATAAGCCTGAGCCAGTTAAGAGACGACATACGTGGTTCTGGGTCTAAGACCCTGACTGATATCGTGAACGCAATAAACGCCCGGGTAGACACTCCAACCAGCGTCATAGACAGCAGGCTTTACAATGCGACTGATGGTAAGTCTGTTTATGACCACCTCAAGACATTGGCGACCAGTGGAATACCTGTTCAGAACTTTCCAACATGGTTTACAAACTCGACAGTAACAACTGATGCCATACAGAGCTCAATTGATGGTCTCAAGGGTTCTGGAAACAGGACGCTTACTGACATATACAACCGGTTAAGTAACATTGGCGGTAGCGTGGACGTTGGTAACTTCCCGACGTGGTTCACTTCTTCAACCGTGACTACTGACACCCTAAAGAGCAGTGTTGATTCGATTGCTTCGAAGCTTGCTTATGCTAACTGGATTGGTAAGGTTGGCATTGGTGACGGTACTAACGTGGCTACTTTGGTAGCTGGGACTCTTGCCGGTAGTTCAGCATACTTGCTTGGTGTCGCACCAGATATGACTAAGATGTATAGTGGAGGGTCGAACTACGAGGAGTCGACTGTTTCAGTCAGCACCACCGAAGACAGTTCGACATTTAGTCCTGCACTTAAGTTCGTGAAGATAACCAACGAAGGCGATACCGATGCGATTATCAGGCTGAATGATGCCGCCGCACCAGAGATAACAGTCCCCGCACACACCGGAAAGTGGGTTCTCTTCCCGGTCAGTGCTGTGTACTATAAGACGGCATCAGGTACTACAACACTTAGGATTGAGGGGTTCCCGTGAGGTGATTACTGATGAGGGTACTTAATAAAAAGACGGTAAAAGTTGTCAGGATTGAATATTCAGTAAGGAACACCGGTGTAACAGCAGATGACATTAGGGACTTTGTTAGAAACGCTCTTGGTGTAGATTGCTTTGTTGCAATACATCCTGGTAGGGTCAAGATTGTTTTAAGCTCTCCAGTCCCGGAGTCAGCGTTAGAGACCATTGACAGCTACCTCAAAGAGCACATGGATGGTGTTAGGGTCGTGACGATGTGAGGTGATGAACACATATGATATTTGACTTCCCAGACCCACGAATAATACTGCTTAGGCTTGACGAGATAAAAAACAAGTTTCCAGATTCGGTGGCTTTAGGAGACAGCATAAGCAACCCGACAACTACGATTATCGGGTCAGCACTACTTGGGTACGACGAGACCGGGGGCGTGTGGGAGAGAGTCCGGACTGACGGGAGCGGCAGACTCAAGGTGTGGTTAGGCTGACCACGCCTTGGGGCCGAGACTTCTCGTCAGTCCGGACTTTCTCCAATCCATTAACACGAACATACTACCAAGAGACACAGCAACGTACGACGTGGGCAGTGATACCTTAAGGTGGAACAATGGATACTTCGCCGGAGTTATTGATGCTGGAGGCTTTGAGGTTAGTGGTGAGGCTCTTTCGTTAAAGCACCTTGCCGATGTTGATGATGCTCTCTCGCCCGCTGATGGTCAAGTTCTCACTTATGACGCTACTCTTGGTGTTTGGACTGCCAAGGATGTTTCTGGTATTGGTGGTGCTACAACGTTTTTGGAGCTCACGGATACTCCGTCTTCATACACCAGTAGTGGTGGATACCTGGTTAGGGTAAAATCGACCGAAGATGGACTTGAGTTCGTTGCTGGTGGTTCTGGTTCTGGTATCGATGCTGACATGGTTGATGGTTATCACGCCTCGGATTTTGCACTATCGTCACACACTCACGATGCTTCAGATATTACTTCCGGAACATTGACAAGACCGTTCAAGATAACATCTGGTGATAGCTATATTAATAATTATGGTCTGTGTATTGGTGGAACGAGTAGAAGAACAAGTGGTGAGGGACTTGAGCTTTACGGTGGTACTTCAAGTGCATTGATTTCAGTACAGGATGGTAATGGTAGGATACAGATGAAGTGGAATGCGACAAGAGGTACTAACGAGACGTTCTTGGTTGGTGGTGAGAACGCTGGACGTTGGGAGTTCAACCCAAATAGTGAAGAGACAGAATTGTTTGCGATTTACTTTGGCGATGGGTCAGGCACCAGTGCGGGTGATACGATTAATTGGCAGACTGCATTATTGTTCGGAACTGATGGGCTAAAAGTGTTTTTTGGCGGTATGTTTCCCGGTAGTGATGATGACTTGGATTTAGGCAGTAGTAGTTTAAGGTGGAAGACGATTTATGTAAACAGCATTAGATTGTATGGGGAAGAACAGGATACCGATAGTAGATATTGGGGCGGTTATTTCATAAAAGGTTGGAGTTACTGGAGACATGGTAGTGAGTCTGACATATCATATATTACGGATGAGACGTCTCCAGTAGGAACAGAAGTTATTGAATTATCGAGCTATGTTTGGGTTCACGGCCCGAGGATAAGGTTAGAGAGAGATAAGAATTATATAGTGGAGTTTTGGGTCAAAAAGGTTGCGGAAGGAACAGATACAAGTGGCAAGCTTTATATGGTTGTTGCTGAGTATGATGCAAATGGTAATCCAATAAATGGTGATGGGACTGATTATCATTATCCGTTGAAAGGGTATGCACAGACGAACTTACCGCTTGGAGAATGGGTGCACTTTAGGTTTTTGGTTGGCCCAGATGGAACTAAAGACCATCATTCAGATGCAAGATACATAAGCTTAGGGTTTATTGCTAACTATGCGACTGGTAACGATACGTTAAGGTTTACAGGTTTTAGAATTAGGCCGGTTGGTAGATACTTTAACATTATTCCAGAAAAGGACGCCTCGTATGACCTTGGTTCGAGCAGTTTAAGGTGGAAGAATGCATATTTTTCAGGGACTGTTTACATTGGCGGAGACCCAGCAGTAAAAGGTGCGAATGGAACAAAAAACATATTCGTCGCTTCGACTGCTCCAACCGCTGAAGCGACGAATGACATTTGGATTCAGATATGAGGGGGTGGTGTAATGAAGTATTCAGAGTTAAAGGAACTACTAAACAAAAAGATGGATGAAGGTAAGGTTTTTTATTGGGAAGAGTTGAAGTCACCAAGTCCTGGTATTAAAGTGATAAGAGTAGAGATACCAAAGGACGAGCTTACGATTGAGAGTTATCTTGTTAGCATTAGAGTACTAAATGAAGGAACAAAAGACGAAAGGATTGCCATAATTGGTAAAAACCCGATTAAAGAAGAACAGACAACTGCAGAACCAGCAAAGCCTCAGTTGCCACGTGAGGTTATTGACAAGTTACAGACTAATCCAAACTTTATTGCAGTGCGTGACTTTTATGTTGCTAAGGACAATATGTACGAGATTCATTGTTTTGAGAAATGTGAAAATGACCCGACTGCACTAACACTGGTAAGTTACGTTGCTATACTGGATAATAACGGAAATTGGAACGTATATAAGTTCAGAGGTGTATGTGGATGAAGTATTGGGACGGTTCTGCCTGGAAGGACATAGCGTCAATTAAGTATTGGGATGGGTCGCAGTGGGTAGACGCCAGAGCACTTTACTACTGGGATGGTGTTCAGTGGGTTAAGGCCTGGGAGAGCCAACTTCCCTCAGGTACGACGTTTACAAAGACATATAATGCCAACATAACAGGAGACTCAAAAGATGTGTATATTCAGCACACGTTACAGGCAGAGCCGTCGTCAGACTTTAGCGTTAGTGTTGATATGAGAGTAACAATCCCATCCAGGATAAATCCTAGTGGGAAGGTTATCAGTAAGACAGTCGACTTGACAAGTCACTTTACAGATGGTTTACAGCATACAGTGAAGCTGAGAGCGTACCTTGGTAGTTACGATATACTGACCGGGTCATGCCCAGTTTACTTTCAGATACTCATTGATGGTCATTTAGTCTACAGTCAGTTAGCTGGGTACACAGATAGATTTATCGTTGGGGGGATTACGTCATTTATTGTAAGTTACACTGTAGTCGCACTGTCAGCATCGTTTGGTGAAGCGACTGATGGATATGTGCCTGGTAGGTGTGAGCCAATAACGTGATCCAGCAATATTTAGGAGTGTGGTAAAAATGGTTGGTAAGATTAAAAAGTTGATACCAACCAGCATTAGAAAAAACTTCAAAACTAGGCTTAACTGGGCGTGCATAATTGGAGTAGTTTGGCTACTGGGTGATGAGTACTTAAAAGAGGGATACTTATTCAACCCAGCAGACGTTACAAGGCCGCTAACTCATGAATCATTAATAGCCATGATTGTAATACTGATGCTGTTGAACTCATCACAGAATAAAATTAAAGAGGTGATTAAGAAATTTTGGGGTGGTGAGGATGCCGAAGAGTAAGTTGTGGTCGGGTTTGGATACCACAAGCGTCAATGCTGTAGAAGTGACAAAAAGAGAGGTCAGCGTTGACAGAACAAATAACATTGTTAGGTTGCGTTTTCCAATCCAGCGGATACTTGCAAGAATACGTAAGATTGGTAGCTTTATCACAGATGAGGTGGAATATGACACACACATTAACTGGAGAGTGTCGCCGATTTTACAATGGGCTAAACTGTACTACCCATTGAATGGATACTACAACTCAGTGTACTTGTGCGGACACTCAATTGCAAAGACACCAGACAATGGTATTGTAGTCGCTGATCCGGCAATGGAACCTGCTCATGTGACTGGAATAGTTGTCAAACTAAACGGTAAGGGTGATCCACTATGGGCTAAAAAAGTTAGTAACACAACTTGGTTATACTGGAACACAATGCCACGAGTCGCAGTTGACAGCAATGGGAACATATTCTTTGCATACCTGGACTACGATATTTCACCTAACTATGGAATACTACTTATGAAGTTTGACCCTGATGGTAATTTATTGTTCAGCAAGCACATTTACTACGACTATGGGCCGATTTATCCGGTTGGTATGTCAATTACAGCTGGTGATGAAGTTGTGCTTATCGGTTACTACGGAACAACTGACACTAATGCCCCAATAAACGAGCATGGCTCGTTGGTTTTAAAGTTTGATAATGATGGTAATGTGCTATGGTCAAAGACATTTGTTGACTCAGCGTTTTCTAAAGTTTGCCGGTGTCTTGGCGGGGGCGTGACTAGCAGTGGTGATATAATAGTATGTGCGGCTTACCATCCAGGAACGACGGTCATGAAGATTGACCCTGATGGTAACCTGGTGTCAGCTTATGCGTTTGGAAATCCGAACGATCTTGTAGCCCTCGGGTACGTTGCTGGTACATGTATCGATCCGGATGGTAACCTTATAGTTGCAACGTATGGTAACCCACTTAACGACTTTTCAGTCCAGTGGTTGTACGTCCTTAAGGCAGACCCAGATGGTAGTATCGTGTGGGCAAAGAGATACATAACTGAAAACCAAGCAGCGTTGTACGCCTACGATGTCATTTCACTTGATGACGGCAGTATTGTTATCCCAGCTCCAGCAGAGTTTGATGAGAATGGTCAGTGGATATACTCAGCCGTGCTTTTGAAACTTGACCCCAACGGTAATCAGGTGTGGGCTAAACGGTACAATTATGGTTTGGTGCAGATGATTGGAGTAGACAAGTACAATGACGGATTTGTTCTTACTGGATCGGCCAGCTCGCAAGTTGAGGAGGATACGAGTGTTATGATTGTAGCACGTGTTGACAGTACTGGACACATTCCGAACAGTATGCTTCAGCCAACTGACTTGGTATTTAGCTCTGAGGATGTTGATGTAGTGTACAACACTATAACCCTAACGGAGGGTCAGGCTGTAGTCAATGTTACGGACTTCACGCCAGCAATAACTGATGTTGAGCTCCAGGTGACTGCACTGTGAGGTGGTGGGAATGCCGAAAAGTAGATTGAACTCGACTATTAATATTGAGGAAGTTAGAGCTGTTGAAGCAACTAAAGAAGACATCAGTGTTGAAACAGTGACACAACCAACAAAAGTTGTTAAGACGGTAAAGTTTGTTAGAAAAACAGTGATGCCAGGAGTCTATTCAACTGGTAGTATTGCAACTGACAGGGTCGAGTATGACACGTACGTTAGGTGGACAATTTTATGTGGGGGGTGGGGTACCTATGTGTATTAGACCAACGGTGGAACCACCACAATACTCACTAACATACAGTGGTGCTCATCCGGTATTCGTTGACTCGATACACACCATGACAGTGTTTTAGGAGACAACAATGATGCTATGTAATAAAGTGTGGTGGTGAAGATGGAAGCAAAGTACTGGTATGTGATCCTACTCGCTTTGCTTGGTCTTGGGGTTATTGCACTTTTGATTTTTGCCCCTGATATTGAGGTTTGGAGGCAAGAACGTCAGTACAGACGACAGTTGGAGGAGGGTCGGGTATGAACTGGCTTGAAAGGAATTCAGACGAACTGGCCGCCCTCTCTTTAGTTTTTGCCGGGATATACTTAGCGATAAGTAAAAGATTTGAGGAGGGGATGGCACTTATAGGAATTGGAACGGCATACTTGTTTAAAAAAGATATGAAAAAGCGTGGGGGGTTGCCGAGTGCCTAAAGACCAGATTAAACTCCACCCAAACCCGCTTGGTAAGCCCAATGGGCTTACCGTTGAGGGACTTGCACAAGTGATTGCCGTAATACAGAACGACATTGAGTGGATCAAGAATGAGTTCGAAAAGAGGAATGGTCAAATCGATGAAATGCAAGACGAAATAAGAGGGATATCAGAGTTGCTTAAAGTACACATAACAAAAGAGCAGAACCTTGAGGGCACCATTAATGATATAAAGAAGACGCTAAAAGACCACGAGCAGAGAATAAGGGCCACTGAACGTCACGATTGGATGGAAATTGGAGTTGCGGCGACTTTGTCGAGTTTGCTGACTGGTGGTGTCGTAATGCTGATACTTAAATTCATTGGGGGGTGACGTCTCGGATGGCAGAAAAAAACAATGCTTTCTTTGTAATCTTGGTTTTCGCTTTCCTCATAGGCTTATTTAGTCTGTTCAGCAACCTGCTGGCCCAGTCACTGTACCACCAGCTTCGTGAAAATCTCACTGAATAGTGAATTTAACAAAGCTGTGAATTCCATAAAAAAGCTTAAATAACCTTTGTTACAATAGTTGAGTGCGTACAGGTGTGCGTGTTGAGAAAATGTGACCATTTGGGGTGGTTGTGATGTTCACAAAGAATGATCTGGCGGAGAAAGTATCAGACCTCGATGTGGTGAACTTCCTGCTATCTGAACCGCTGGACAAGGAAAACCCAGTGGACTTCTACGCTGACGACCTAACAATGCACGGTGAGATGATGGTGGTAACCATTAGAATACCAGTAGATTACAAATCGGCTCTCGACACTATCTGGGAAATCCTCAAAGAGAATTCAGAGTACTGGGCTGGGGTAACAGTAATGCTTAGAAGGATTGCTAAGCATGGGGGAATGATGCTCACAAAGAATAAAGTCCTTCAAGAGTACAAAAAACTACATGAGTTAAAAGTTAGACTGACGAAGACTTACGGTATGATAACGAGCCCATACTACGATAGAACCTTTATGAAGAAAGTAGCAATCGTGGACAATGCTTTAGCAATGTACAACAGTAGATTGTTAGCGTTGTTTGGTAGGAGTCTTGAGAAAGTTAATTTTAGGGCATACCCAAGGTGGCACGCTGTGACATCCATGTATGCTAACTGCATGAACGTTTCTACGTATGCAATGTATAAGGTCGCTTTTGGGTTGTCCTTGAGTACAGCTTTTCAAGTTGACCCTGATGCTGATGTGATTAACAATGTTCTGCTTGAAAACTTGGAAGCCTACAAAGGTTCTTTCTACCGATACCTTGGTGAGTATGTTGAGGATTATAAGGCTATGCGTAAGGGGTCAGGTGGTACAACGGTTCGAGGTGAGAACCTTGGCTGAAGTCCTAAGTGCCGGCGGAGAACTTGCTCTACGTGGTGTGGTACCAGTCACACTGGCTATAGTAAAAAACCGTTACTTGGGGGTGTTTATTACTTGGAGAGCGAGAAAGGATTACAACTGGGGGGTCTCTCAGAGCATACAAAGAGCCTACGCTCAGCCTACGGAGAGCCTACGGAGAGCTTACGGAAAGCTAATAAAGAATATTACCACGGACACTGTTTGTGGTTCGAGGTACCAACTAAACCGCTGTGGGGGTGTTCCTCATGATGATCCCGATACTTAGAAACTTTGACCTTGCTATCATAAAAGCTCCTAAAGAGGGCCTGATGGGATTAACTCGTGACGGGAAAGAGGTTATTCTTCATAACGGCGATATGGTGTCTCTCAAGTGGCTTGACGAGAGATACGCTAACCTACTTTACTTAAAGGGGATGCTCACTCCGATTAAAATGAGGGACTTAAGTAAGAACCCAATAGATTGGAGTAATAGGGGTAAGTTGAAAATAAGACGCTCAAGGAAGAATAGAGGTAAAAAGAATGGTACAAACCTGGATAACTGGTTGGGGGTGAAGTTGCGTGGCTAAGAAGAAACAATTGTTTAATAGTGATCCAAGATTGAGTGAGTTTTACCAGTTCCTGCTTGAGAACTACTCTGGTAATCCTAACACCTGTAGGACAATAGTTTATGCCGTTCACAGACTGTTAGAGTCCAATATGACACCTGATGACCTTCCAGTATCGACGCACAGTAAGTCGATTTACCGTAGGGCGTGGAGGTTGTGGAATGATTTTTTGACTTACAAGGAGGTCAGTCCCACGCCGGTGCTTGCACAGGTGAGGCGGAAGGGTGCGATTAGGGAGAGTAAGTTGAAGCGCTCGTTGAAAAGGGTTTTAAAAAATGAAGTCGAATACAGGATGGCAATGCTTAAGGCAGTGAGCACTGGTAAGCTGTACATAAGCCGGGTCGATGACGACCCAATGATAATATACGTTGACTAAAGCTGGGGGGAGTGGTGATGGCCAAGACCCAAATTCGAGTAAAGGTTGTGAATGGAGATACAAACACTGTGTTGTTAGAGAAGGTTGTGAAAAGCGTTAGAGACATTGACAAGTTGGTCAGGGATATCACTGATTACAAGGTTGTTCTTGTTCCAGCCAGCCTGTACGACTATCTTAAAGACCAAGGACTTAAGAAGGAAGAGCTTAAGGCACTAACCGATGAAATTATGAAGGAAACAATTACCGACCTACAAACGTATGTTTCAGCCCTAATGAGCACCTTTAGGGCAACAGACAAAAGCATAAGCACTGTTTTGTACATGCCAAGGACTGTGGACGTTGTCATAACCTACTACCTGACAAGACATCTTGTGCTTGGTGTTTGGAAGGGACAGCCGTTGAGCATGATGACTGGTCTTGGGGTTCTTAGAAAGGAAGTTGAGGTGTCATCAAAGGGATTCTACCTGACGGAGCTTGAGAGGGCAAGGAAGATTTTTGGCTCTGGCGTTGTGTACTGTAAGGACGGTAAGACAACACTATACTACTACTGGGATTTTGAGGAAAGCAAGATGTCAACTAAGACAGAAATAGACTACCTACCAAAGGTGTTTGAAGGGTGACATTTAGGAGGTGTTCTCAATGTGGAAGATTAGACTGCAAAATGGGAACGAAAAAGGTGCCCCTGGTGATGAGATGACACTATCTGAGGTTCTGGACAGCATTGCTGCGGTTGAAAGCGACATAAAGAAGCTCAAGAAAATTCTCAGGAAACTCGACCAGATAAAAGCAATGCTTGAGGCCACGCATGAGATCGCAGATGACAAGGTTTTAGACATGACAATTGTTACTGTCGGCGTGATGGGGTCTGCCAAGGAAGAGCCAGTCGGTGATGATATTAGGAAGTCAATTAAGCGTGCTGTGGACGTTGTGGATAAGTACATAAGGGATATTGAGGAAAGTTTGACGTATAAGGAGGGTAAACTTGAGTGGCTTAGGAAGAGGGAGTATGAGCTTATGAGGAAGTCTTGATTGGTATAACTGGTGGTGGTGTAAATGTTCGGCAATGGACTGCCAAAGGATGTTAAAGAGTACTTGAAGAACAACTGTGAATACACCGACGAGGACATCGAGGCAAAAAAGGACTGGCTAAAAGACAAGATTGAGTTTATCAGGAAGTATGGAATGTGCCCGGTGCACATTGAGTTCATAAAAGAGTGCGACAAGCTCTTTAAGACCGTTAGAGAGCCGCCAAAACTCCTTGGTGACGATGAACCAGAATGGAAGTATGGATTCTTTCTCGCATTGACTAAAAAGTATGGTAGTCGGGCCAATTGGACTTTCAGTATGGCGTTTAGGGAGTTTTTACAGAACGCACTAGACGGTGCGGAGGAAGTCGGTAGGAGCATTGATGATGTCAAAATTTACACAGAAGACGGTTCAATAGTGCTCGAAAACCCATCAAAGAAACTATTGATTAAGCACCTTGAGATCGGTGGTTCCGAAAAGCCCTGCTGGAGCAGAGGTAGGTATGGTGAGGGTCTTGACATAGCTTCTTCATGGATAGTTGACACCGGAGGTATCATTTACATATTCTCTCACGACGTTGCTTACAAGATAGCCGGTGCTGAGGGAAGACTTCTTGTCCTCATTGCTGATATACCCCACATTGGTAATAAGACCGTAGTTAGAATATTCCATTCTGGAGCAGAGCAGATGAAAGAGCTCGTCGACAAGTTACTGCCAGATAAGACAAAGGTTGTTTATGAAGTAATGATGCCAAACTTTATGTGTCCGTATAAGATGCCAAATAGCATCCTGGAACGCACTGAGGATAAAGGAAAGATTTACCACAGAGGCATGTTTGTCAACTACTCACAGGTCGCTGTTGGTAAGGAGTCGTTCTATGACTACAACCTCTGGTGGTTCGACGTAAGCAGGGACAGGGCTAACCTTGCGAACGTTTACTCCTTTATGGGCAATATTAGAGACGTCTATGAGCGTGCACTTAGAGACTTGTACGATAAGCTTGAAAAGAAGAAGTGGAGGTACTTGGACAAGTCGATAGAGAATACTAAGGAGTACCAGCTCATAAAGAGAATACTTGACGAGTGCCTGACACCTCATCCAACAAAACTTGGGACATACTTTGTCTTCACTGGTGGATACCTGGAGTTCGATGCGTTCACGGACTTATCATCGGCCTCAAAGAAAGTCATTGCATACATAATAAGGAATGAGGTTGTAAAATTGGTTGGTGTGGACAAGGCCGACAAAATTGGCTTCATAGCAACTGATGTGTCTAAAGAGCGTATTAGGGACTACCTGTACAGAGGATATGTTCCGATATCTCTTTCAGATGTCAGCCCCAAGATTGCTGACTGGCACAGCGTGGACGTTATACTCACGATGAACGAACTAAGGGATGTAAAGAGCGTTAGAGAGGTAGCCTTTCCAATGTATGAGCACGAAAAGAAGCTTGGAGACTTACTACTTAAGTACGGCCCTGAGACAATATACTTGATGAACATGATCCGTAACTATACTGGAGTGATTGTACACGCAATCACAGCATATTTCCGTAAGGACTTTCTCAAGGAGATGGCCTTCTTCGCCGAATTCGACAGGGCAAAAATCGATAAAGAGACAATAGCGTTCTTCTCTCACGACGATAACAAAATATACGTTGGTCTCGACCGCTTGAAGGACTTTGCGGATTGGCACTCTGATGAAGCAATGTTTGATATTGCCTTTGAAGAGATAACTCACATGACCAGTGGAGCAACAGATAATACTGCGGAGTTTGAGAAAGCCCTAATCGAAAATGCAAGAAAGTTTGCACTTAAGATGTCAGACGTACTAAATAGGCTAAACTATGCCATGTCTGGAAATGGTTTGTTCATTGACACGGAGACTCAGATTAAGGGGTTGAGCGAGCTGATGATGAGGTTATCTCCCGTGGGGATGGCGCCAGATGAAGTGTCTAACAAAATTGATAAGTGGCGAAAAATGGTAACAAGTGAACGCTACTACTTCTATGCTAAAAGGACACACAGGGACTTTCTTGATTATGGTGCATCGAAGACCACATTACCTTTGACTGTGGGCGACTGGGGTGAGGTAATAGGCCTGATAGTGCCGTCGCCCATAGTGGTAATCGCTCCGATAGAAGAGTACTCTACTAAAGCGATTGCGTTCATTTTTGTTCAGCAGAGCTCTCACGAGGATACGACTCTGTCAGAGGGATACTTTGGGTACTTGGCTACTGGGCGGAAGGGATATCTTGAGTCGCTATTGAGCGGTGTCAAAGAGACTCTAAAAAAAGGAGTCACATTACTTGACGACCCACTTGTGGCCATTGTAGGGATTCACAAGATAGAAATGTTTGATTTGAACGGTAAGAAGCTGATGGAGGTGAAGTACTGATGTTGATGGTTAGTACTAAGCACACTGTTAGATTCGTGGACGACAGGAAGAGGGAGCATACAATAATGATTGTTACTGACTCCGCACTTTCCGTTACCAAAGAGACGCTTCCTGAACCTTCGAGACTTGTTAAGCACTTCCTCATGGGTGGTAAGTAATGATTGTAGTTCAACTTAGCGAGGTGACAAAACATGACTAATAAGAACACAAGAGTAAACCTAAAAAGTGCGCTACTGACATCATTTTTGATTATTTTCTTGCCACTATTTCCACTGATACTAATTGACCTGTACAAGTCGTACGTTAGGAAAGAATGGCGTTAGGGGTGATGATAAAATGCCCAGGCCAAGTTACGGGGCCTTGTCTGAAGAAATCTCTGAAGAGATTGCGGCGATAACGCAGGAAATACTCGACATGAAGGCCAAAATGAGTGCTCTAAACAGCATCATAAATAGGGGCCTTGAGATAAAGTGGTTAGCAGAGACCTATGGTCTTGATGAGTACGCAATAGAAGCGACTCGCATGGTCGATAGTGCTGTCAAGAAAAAGAAGACTTTAAAAGAAAACATCCGTACATATGAGAGGACAGTTGAGATGTTAAAATTAAAACTACACCGTGGGGGGTGACCTATATTATGCATGGGTTTGATTTAGACGCTATTTACAAGGAAATCGCAAAGTCAATGATTAGAGAGCTACTCGACTATCTCGATGGTAGAGATATAAAAATTACCATCGATGACGTTGAGATAAGCGTTAGGTTCAGCAAAATCAAAGTCGACGGTGAGGAAATCGGGGAGGAGTAATTTATGACATCTAAATTGATTGTCTTGTGGTCTAACGGTAGTGTGGATATTGTTTGGATGGACAAAATAGCATCAATTAGACTGTATAACAACATGGGTAGGAGAACTGTCAACATCAATACGGTTGACAGGCTAAGGATAACCTTTGAGTTCTACCAGCCAGAACTAATTGACAGGCTACCTGAGGTCATTAGGCACGCAGAAAGAATAGGGTATGATGTTATTATTGACCTTAGGGATCAGAAGATTTACGAGTCCAAGGATGGCTCGATCACAAAAATTAAAAACGCCAAAAAATCGACTAAATACGTCAGTAAACCTTAAATGTTGGCCTCAATGACAGTACCGTCGTCAAGCTCTACTGTTATCTTTTTGACTGGTCTTAGGACTATTGCATTGTCCTTGATCTCTACGGTAAACACCTGACCTGGTGAGTACATCCGTCGTATCTCCGGGGGAAGTTTTATCCTACGACGATTGTCCATTTTCGCAATTCCCATTTTTGCCCACCTCAACATTTTTTCACATTTATATTTTAAAAGCCTTGTGCCAGTGGCACCGAAAAGTTTATATACCACTTGTGCACTATGCACTACTGCCCACTTCCACCAGTTCGTGTGTGCACCTATATGGTGGAAGTGGAGCAAGGACACGGAGGTTTGGGAAAGATGGAAAGTCTGAATATAGGGTTTACAAAGGAGAGCCTGTCAGAGAGCATCAGGGAGGACTTTATAGGGGTCGTGGTGTACGCCGAGTTTCCTTGCCAGTGCCCGATATGCCGGAGAGGGAACGAGAAGCTTAAGACAATGGGTAGGTCTGACATACCAAGAATACACCTGATCATAAAGCCGATAACAACATACGACAAGCTCCAGCACGCCTGGTACCCGACAAGCAAGATTATATGGAGTAACTTTGGTGCCTTTGTTCTTGCACTGAACGACCTTCTTGGGTTCTACCCTGAAGGACAGACCCCGAAGGAGCAGTGGGAGAGCATCAAGGAGTACCTGATGAGCAGGGCGTTCAAGTGGACTTCAATGAAAAGCGTCGACTTCGTACAGATGATAACACAGAAGGAAGTTCCATCCAGGCTCCCGGAGACCCTGCTTAACGCCAGGGAGAACTGGTTCCCGCTCAACGAGTACAGTAAGGAAGAGATTAAGGCCACTTATGGTGTCGACATTGACGAGGTGATTGAGCAGGGTAAGAAGGAGGTCGAGGAGCTCTTTGCACAGTTGGAGGCTGAGGAAGAGTTCTTTAACGACAAGCTCGACGAGATTGACCAGGTCGGCTTTTGATCCTCCTCTTTCTTTACCCTTAGGAGGGGACAGAAATGGTTAAGATAGATGGCATTAAGGCGTCAGCATGGGTTAGTGAGGGCAACTATAGCGTCAAGTTAGACCTAACTGACCTGTTGAAGGAAGTGTTCTTCTCCGACCCCCGCAAGGCGAAAAAAGTGATCTTGGGGGCTTTGAAGAAGCATAGAGCAGAGCTTAATCAGAAACTTGAAAGGATCAAGGAAGACCGCAAGAAAATGGAACTCATTTATAAGGCACTAGACAAAATACTCAACACACCAGAGTTTCAGAGAGAGCTCTTAAGGTACCCGCCCAAGGAGCGTCGGAAGATAAGGAGAGTTGTCAAAGAGATTGTCAAAGATGGTAGCAGCGGTCTTGACTACATAGACTACGAACTTGAGAGAACTCTACACTCACTTGAAAAGGTACGCAAGTTTATCAAGATTATCGAGAACACCGACCCAGACCTTTTGGAAATAGAGTTCCGGGAGGAGTAGACATGGTTAGGGTTCTTCTGATTGGTGACACGGGCAGGGGCAAAACTGTTACTTCTCTCAGCATTGCTAAGGACTACCGAACTCTCTACTATGACGTTGACCTTGGTACTGACCTGTGGCTTAAACCTCTTGGTATGAGCGGAAAGAGCAAAGTAAGAATTCTAAAAATACGTGACTGGGAAGACTACAAAAAGTTCGACTTGCAGAAGCTCGCAGGAAAGCAGAGACCACAACTTGTAGTCATTGACAGTATTAGTGAGCTCTATGATAAGTACAAGGACTACGTACAGAGATATGTTAGAGAGACTGGTAAGTTCCCAATGCCCGTGGCAACAGGCATTGTTGACTTAACAAAGAAAGGAATCGACACAGAGTTCATTACTTTGCCAATGCAACTGTACTCACTCCTCTACGACACGATTGTAAACGTCGTGACCGCTGCAACGAGCTATTCTGACCACACTATCATCACAATGCACCCTCTTGAGACGAGGATGATAGCTAACAGGCCTGATGGTTCCTCTGAGATTGTCCACAGTTCGGCAAAGCTTGGATTCTTGCAGTCAATATACCGCAAGGTTGACATTATCATCAAGTTGACTAAACCCATGCAGGGACAGGTAGTTAAGAGCAGGGGTGATTTGAAGCCTCCTGACCAGTTGGTTGACCCAATTGAGTTCATACGTAGCAAGATTAATGCTGGGGGTGGTGAAAATGTACAATGATAAGGATGTTATCTCTATAGAGGCTCTTAGGGGGTTTTTGATTGAGCACGAGGACAGGATTATCTGCGTTGGATGCGGTAAGCCACTTAGCAGTGCACATTGGGAGCTAAAGTACTACCCTCACGATGGTGGGGTTAGAGTAAAAGAGCTAAAGAACGAAAAGTACTGGGTTTACATAGAACACATGGACTACTGCAACTACCAGATGGCTCTGTGGAAGATGGAGAACAGACTTTTGGCCACTGACAGGGAGCTATACAGGGAGTACGTTGAGAAAGTGTACGGAGGGTCAAAAAATGGATGACCTAAGCATAAGGACTGTGACTGGTAGGGAGAACAGCCCCCAGCTCTACCTGACTAAGGAGCTCAAAAAGTTAAACCTGCAAGTGGGTGATAAAGTGGCGGTGATCGTTAAGGACAATAAGATAATCATTCAAAAGGCCAGGATTGACGTGGAGGTGTAGTCTGTGGTGGGCAAAGACAAACTTAAGCAGGCGTTTTCCCATCTTTTGACAGAGGACGCACTTGAACTGTACGAGGGACTACTGCACGTTAGGGACGCTATTGAGAAGTACGTTCCATTGTCGGTAAGTGAGGGCAAGGACAAGGACGGTGCAGAGAGGGTCAGATTGGTGCGTAAGGAGTGCCTAAAGACTATAAACACACTAATAGACGCACTATACGAAGGAAATGTAAAGGACAACATTTTCTATATGGTCTTTAACCCAACAAACACAGTAATTACTGATCCAACTAGGGTCTTTGGAGTGGGTTGGGGAACTTCAGTTGACTACTGGTGTGCAGAACGTATCCCACTGTTGACTGATGACGGCATTATTTACCTGTACAGGGTCGACGAGTATGAAGAAGTGGATGACAGTCCACCAAAAATCATATTAAAGACATCAGCTGGTACTAATATGGTCAACAAGAACATTGTTAGCCGGGGACTAAGGATACTCACACTTTTGAGCGGTACAAACTACTCCAAAAAACTGTTCGATAATGTCGACAAGTTTACAGCGCCAGGGCGCCCATTAGTAGTGTTCCTAAACGGATACTTCCTTGCAGTTGCACCAATAGTGGTCACTGAAGAGGGGGGTATGGATGAAAAAAGTTAAGCTCGGTGACCTAAGTGTTGACATAACAAAACTTGAAGACAAGTATCTCAGCCTGCTAAAGGACACCTACAACATGCTGTCGGACTTATCGGCTGAAACTAGTGTACCAAAGATGATAGTTGTCATGGAGTTCCTCGCTAACCTGATTGATATAACTCTCTCTGAAGAGACCTACAAGGCAATATGTGCCCGCAACGAGATACCTGACAGTGCTATCATCGACATAGTAACTAACGCTAACATTAGACCCCTGGCTAAGAACATACTTATCAGTGCCTTACTGGACGCCAGACCCTCACTTAAGAACTACTTTGATGATAGGTATAAAGACACGTTTTAGGGGGTAATAGTCGATGATGATACTCAAGAAAGGGGCAATCGGCAAACTGAGACTAAGGAAGCCCTTACACTTTTATGTTTTTGCCGACGAGTCGGAGGTAACGCTTGTCAGCACCATAGACTCAAAGCTTAGGGCGAGCGGTAAGACTTTAAAAGAAGCGTTAGTTCGTCTTGACCTTATGCTTTTGATGCTGTTATACCTGTATGAAACTCCGGCCACTCAGACAGAGCTGTTTGTTGCGACACACTTACTAATGGGAAATGCCGAGAACTGGGGGGATTTACGTGTACCAAGTCCTTGACCTAATTCTTACTGACGAAGACTTTAAGCTCCTAAGGGATATTTCAGAACGCTATGAGACCGGAAGGATAACACTTAAAGATTTCATGAACACCGCAAGGCGATTGATGCACAAGTACGGTAAGAAGACTAATGACATCTGGAGGTACCAGTATGCAGTCGTGACTGGTAACTACACAGAATACCACTATCTACTCCGTGCGACTCTTAGGTTCCGCAGGCCAATAAGAATTCCTGGAGACTGGAAGCACTACGACTATCATTGGATACAGGTAACCGTGTTCACTATCGACCCTCGTTGGAGAGCCCACGATGTCACTAAAGTCGCTGAGCAGATCATTGACGAGCTACCGACAATGTGGAATGCTATGGGCGGAGGTGTGACTTTTGTTGAGGAGTATTCTGTATATGACCCGCCGGAGGTGCTCACAGAGGAGGATGGGTTCACTAAAGAAAAGTATGAGTTCCTTAAAAGATACCTTAGTGAATACGATCCTATTGCTCGAAATCCAAGTAACTGGGAGAATTACAGACCTCCAGCAGATTTCAAGAACATGGAGCACATTCTTAGCCATTATATTGCATGCGGTATCGAAGAGGATAAAGCGATAACCCCGGAGTTTGACCTATTAGATGCATTACTGTCAGAATCGCCTTGTCTTGAGGGAGAAGACTTCCCTGTTAGCGAGAGTTTGACTGTTTATGCTGGAACGGACATAAACCAGAGGTGCTGGTTATGGAAAAAAAGTGGATGGAGGGTTAGGGGTGGTAAGTACATCCCGCCGGCGAGTGGTGTACCTCCGACTCCAAAGAGGCCAGGCAGACCGCCTGGTTCTGGGACTGCTAAGAAAAAAGAGGAGACGGTTGTACGTCGGACTAAATGGCCAAACCCACTGAAGGACTTTGACATATACAAGGAAGCTCATCAGAAGTTCTGGGACACTCTAAGGGTATGTAAGAAGTACGGATTAAACCCAATCCCACTTAGGCCTAACTCTAAACTACCAGCGATTGAATGGAGGTACTTAACGACAGACCCGATAAAGCCGGAGCACTTAAAGTTCTTTAAGAACCCAAAGTACAACATTGGTATAGTCGCAGGGTACCACAACCTCATGATTGTTGACGTGGACGTTAGACTACCTATCGACCTAAACACGCTGATTGACATAACGCCGAGGGGTAATCATTACTACTTCTTCGTTGACAGGGTAATTCCGGGGGTTGCATTTAAGATTGCAGAGGGCCCGTGTAAGAACAAGAGTCCAGTTGGTATCAAGGGATACGGTTATGTTGTCGCACCGGGAAGCACTTATAACGGCAAGAGATACAAGTGGTACAAGATTATGAAGCCTATGACCGTACGCAGTGATGCTTTGGTCAGGGCTTTTGAGAGATGGTTCATTGAGAGGTATGATAAAATAAAGAAACTGTTCGAACCATACTGCCATGAGAATGAGAACGTGACCAAGGGGAGGTGACAAAGGTGGTTGTTAACGAGGTAAAGAAAATATTCGATGGGCTCGAAAAGGAAAGGAATAATGAGTGTGTTGGAGAAGCTAAGACAAGATATGAAAAGTTGGGGGGTGATTAAATGCCCGTTTGTCCGAAGTGTGGTAAATACCACAAGAAGAGCCACCACCGTAAGCATGTGAGGACTTGTGTTGGATGGAACAACCCAGCACTCGAACATATCAGGGTTAGTAAAGGAGTCGGTTCAAAAGACTACTCCGGACTGCAAGAGCAGTTAAAGAGAGCACGCCTACTTGAGATTGAGAAAGAGATTACTGGAGAGTGATGGCAGTAGTGCTTAAAAGACTGGAGGTGATATGAATGGGTAGCGGTTGGGATAACGTCGACTGGAGGGAGTTAGTGGGAAAAAGGTTGTTAGTTAGATCAGTTAGCGAGGGCATCATAGAAGTAACTCCTGTTGAGGTATCGCCGAGTGGTAGGTACGTTAGAGTACACTATCGTGGGCTAAACGACTCAATATGGAAAGACAGAGAATGGCTTGAGTGGAAGTACGACCTACTTGAGGTCATCGGACGCAGTAGCCCAAAGGAAAAGTGCTATTCCGTGAAGATTGAGTATCCTTTTAGAGTTAAAGCAAAAGACAAAAATAAAGCAATAAAGAAAGCGTTTGGGGCTATGGTAGGAGACGCTAACGCCGCAACTTCTCTGTGGTTGAGGGCGGAAGAATGTCTAAATATGGCAATTAAGGATAGGTTTGACGTCGAGGTTGATGAATGTACCTCTGCTAATACAGAGATTATCAGTAAGATAAAAGAAGACAGCAAGGCATTAGACCAAAACGAATACTTTGTTAGGATTAAATACTCATATGAAGTTATGGCAAGGAACGAAAGGGAAGCTCTCAAAAAAGCATTTGGGGCGATGTTAGACGACGCTGGTACAGTGATTTATCGCTGGCTGAATGATAGGGACAGTTTCGAGACAGCATTTAACCTCAGGTTTAATGTTGAAGTGCGTAACAGTCTCTCTGTTTAAAATTTGACTACAACTGGAGGTGGCATGCGTGACGTACATAGCGGTTGGGATTGTCATAAAGAGCACGCACCCAAGGATAGAAGTCGGTAAAGTAATAGCGACAGAGATGCGAAAGACGTACTCTAAAAAAGAGCCCTATCCGATGATACTGATGGTGGATGACACTCTGGTCGTCGTGACAGTAATGTGGAAGGAGTTTGTTAAAGTTAATAGCAAAACACCAAAAGAGGAAAAGGACAGAATCATGAGGGAGCTAATTGATAAGTGGAGCAAACAGAAGAACCTACTGGGCATCTTCAAAGCCATGAATCAGATGGCTAACGCCTATACCAAGATACGAAAACCAACCGGGAGTGTTCCAAATGGTTAGGTGGGGGTACATCCTTGAGTTCGAGATTGATGAGGGCATGATTGACTCTGAGGAACGTACCAAAGAAGCGAGGTGGTAAAAATGATTGAGTTGACCTGCTCTATCTGTGGAGTAACGGAAAGGTTTAGGACTAAAGAAGAGGCTATCGACGCTGGTTGGAACTGGTTTAGGTTTAGAATTGGTAAAAAATACAGGGTTGCGGCATTTTGCCCAGGACACTCAGGGGAAACAATAATGAATTGGATTGAGAGGAACGTCTTTGAAAAAGAAGGACTTATCCCGCCTAAGGGGAGGGACGACTAGTGTACTTTAGGTGGTTAGGTGGTAAGAGTAAGCTGGTTAAGACAATCTTAGAGCTGATGCCAAGACATAACATCTATGTCGAGCCGTTCATTGGTGCTGGATGGGTGTTCTGGAACAAAAGGCCAGCAACGACTGAAGTAATAAACGACCTGGACACCAGGCTCATAAAGTTCTACCAGTCGCTTAGAGATATTGAGGACTTAAAAGCGGTTGTAGATAAGTACGGCTGGGCGTATGGTATCACGGAAACAGAATCTCGCAAGCTGTTTGATAAGGCAAAAAAGATAATAGAACTGGACGCTAATAAGGAACTGACCACCATTGAGGACAAAGAACAGTACGTTTGGGCGTTCCTCTATGTCAATAAGTTTGCTTACGCTGGACGGATGGTTGACTCCACATTCAACACCAGAAGGATTAGAGACTGCACTTCCCCATACTGTGGAATAAAGACCCTACTAAAAGACTTTGAGAAAGTTAAGAGGCGTTTACGTAACACAGTAATCATGAACGAGGACTGGACTGTCCCAACACTCCAGTACGACTCAAAAGAAACCTTTTTCTATTTCGACCCCCCGTATGTGGGCACAACAGACAATAGTTTTACTGAGACTGACTACAAAACCCGCAACATGGCACCAAGACCAAGCAAGATTTTTAGGGTAATAAGTAAGCTCGAAGGTAAGTTTTTGCTCAGTTATGACTATCATCCGACTGTGCTAAAGTACATTGACAAGTATGGACTATATTACACAGTAGTGGAGCTGGAGTATGAGGTCAGAAAGAACGACAACAACAAAGTGGTAAAAGAGGTGATTGTATCAAACTTTGATTTAAAGAAACAAAAGAGCCTCTCGGACTTTTTGAAGCTTTAGCGTCTTTTGTTCTTTATGTCCTCAAGTATGTCTATCAGCTCTTTCTGTGGTAATATGTCTTCCCTCCTCACCGCCTCAAGAAACCAGCTTGGGAGCTCCTTTTTGTACTTTAGTAGTCCCTCAAAGCTCTTGTCGAGTATGTACGTAACTCCATAGTCGTCTGGGGCTCGTGTAATCCTGCCGACCGTCTGAACTAGAGTTTTTATCGCCTGATACCTTGCCCACGACCACTGTTTCCTTTTCACCCACAGCTCCCACACTCTTATGTCGCTCTGGTCTGGGTAGGGTACTTTTGTTATTACCTGCCACCTTGCTAAGTCATACTTTAGGTCAATTCCCCTGCTAAATCCCACTGCTATAAACACTGCGTTTTTGCTCCTCAGGAACTCCTCGAACTTTTCGTTCCTATCCTTACTTGAGTGTATTATCACCTTAAAGCCGTCTAGTTTTAGTCGCTTTTCTATCTCTCTTGCAATCTCATAGCTGTGTGCATGTATCACTCCATTGGTACCTTTGTGTGCCTGTGCTATTTCCTCTATTGCGTCAGCAACCTCTTTATACACCCTCTCATCTCTCTCACTTTTAGTCATTTTCGCTATTGGTCTGTATATCACGGGCCTCCTCTCTGCTGGTATCACGTGGGGTATTTTCACGTATAGTGTTTTGCCTTTTAGTCCAGTGTACCTTGCGAACTTTTTTGGGTCAATTATTGTTGCGGAACTGATAAGTCTCTTTTCACCACGCCACCACAGGAACTTCCTCAGTATGTATCCAGCGTTTAACACTTTCAGCTCAATAATCCTTCCTCTCATTCTGAACGCCCAGTTATCGGGGTTCTCTTCTGCATCCTCAAGGAAGAAGTCGAGCTTCCTGTCCAACTCCTGCAACTCTTTTAGTCTTATTGCGTCATGTGGGGTTAGTCGGCCTTTCGTTTCGAGTCTATACAGTTCTTGTCTAACTTTCATCTGCTTAATCTTTGCCCACTTAATTACCTCATAGATGTCTACTGGCTTACCAACTATCCTGAACCTCAGGGTTCCAAGTTGGTCTACTGCCCAACCCTCGATATCGTCTGCTTCATCAACAATTAGTAAGTCCCTCTTCCCCCAACCTTCCAGTCCTGATGTCAGTAACAACATAGCAAAGCTCAGTCCTGTTATTGGACTTAATAGTGCTCTGCTCTTTATTATCGTCCACGGGCATCGGTGTTTTACTGGACAATCAAAGTTTCTGTCAATGCATGGGGCTATGTCTATTGTAGTGTTCCTTATTAAGCACTTGTAATTTTGTTTTCCTTTTATTATCTCCATACCGCCAAGTGCTTTAATCATTTGGTCATTCTCAAGCTGGTCTAATAGTACCAACTGTGGTGTTGCGTACCATACTGTCTTAAAGTGTTTTGCAATCATATAGTTGACTATGCTCTTGCCGAACCCGGTGGGTGCTTCTATCATAAAGTTGTCGTATTTATCGAGATTCTCAACTACAGTCTCGTAAGCTTCCCTTTGGTATTTTCTCCAGTTAATCATTTACCGTGCCTCCTTATAAGTCTGGTTCAAATTGTTAAAAAGTAAATTAAGTAAAGAGGTCTCTTACTGCGTTCATGTAGCTCTCCTCAACTTGCTCTACCTCACTGTCAACTCTTACGTACTGTCCAATTAGGTTATATACTGTCAGCTCTTTCATAGCATTCCAACGTAGCTCTATTATGTCGTCAAGTTTCTCGACTATTCTCTCAGGCTCAATGTGGTCGTCCTTTATTAATGTATCAATCGTATCCACCACCCCTGTTTTCAGCAGTAGCTCTGCTCTAATCATACTTATGTCTCCTGGCCTAATGTCATATATTGGTATTGCTCCAGGGCCCTCCTCAATCCGTTCCTCAAGCTCCATCACCTTTTCACCGTACAGGTCATTTAGCTCGTTTGTCAGCTCGTTTAAGTCAATTTTCTCAAGGAACTCCTCGACCCTCCTAAACACTAATGAGAACACCCTTCTGTCCATCACGTCTGCCACCTCCTCAGGTGCATATACTTAAGCGACCTTCGCCATGCAGTTCTTTTTATCAGTCTAATCCTTTCTCTTCTGGACACTCTCAAGTACTCATCCATTAGTCGCACAATTGGAGTTCCCGTTGCCACCAATACCAACTCTCCAAATGTCATTGGTAGCCCTAAGACCAATCTTATCACCCATTGTTTATTATGTAAACTTCGAAGATGTCTTCTAGCCCAAGTTCTCCATGCATTAGTTCTTCATCAAGTATTTCTAACGCTTCTTCTATTGCTTCTTCTTGTGATTCCGCTCTAACTTTTATTGTCCTTCGTACTTCAACAATGTAATCTATTTCGCCAATGTCCTGCTCATCGTCTCTCAGGTAGATTATCTCTGGGTGTCTTAGTGTTAAGTCTTCTTGGTCGGCTGTGACTATAACTCTAAGCCCACACTTAGGGCACTTTAGTATGTCCCCGTGGAACCCAAAGGCGTAGTTTCTGGGTCTTACAGTAACTCCTACTTTTTCAGTCTCTAACCACTCACCACACTTATAGCACAGTACCCTCATCCCTATCACCTCCTATTTTTCCAGTATTTATCCCACTGTTCTTTATCAAGAGCCGCCCAGTCTGTGTAGTATCCCTTCTTATAGAGCCACTCGTAGAACTCTCTCATCTCCTTGTCTAAACTGTGGTCTATTAGCTCAATGTATATGTCCCCTCCATAGTTAAAGCTACTTATGAACTTCCATATGTTATCTATGTCTCTCTCATACGTTGCTAGGTCAATGTAAGCATAAAAGCCAAAGTAGTCCTTGTTCCAGTCGCTCACGAACACTTCTATCCATTTGTTTGTCTCTGGCTCATTTGCTTCTTCATAGAACCCATGATACTCAGGAATGGTCGCCATCCTTCAACACCCCCTTGAGCATGTCCCTTAGGGGTCTTATCTCTCCCTCTTTTGTTATAACGACAATTGCATCAGAGCGACTGTTCTGTTCTGCTCTTCTCATCAAGAAGTGTAGGTTGTCTATTGCGTCTATTACTGCACTTTCCTTAACGTGTATTTTTCCAATTGGCTCGTCCTTCACGAGTATTAGTGTCGCTTCTTCCTTGCCAATGCGGACTACAATCTTCCGTATATCCTCGACCCTTATTAGTTCTATCATCTTTTCTTTCTTTGCACCACCGAAGTGGGGTATTGCCAGCATCATTGTTTCGTCTCCCTCCTCCTTGGTAAATACAAATCTGTTCTACCCCCCGTGTTCACCAAGACTGGTATATTGAACTCGTCTGCTAACTCTTGTATGACCTCCTCCCAAGTCTTCTTTTCCTTCATTCTGTTACCTCCTCGATAGTTACTTTTATCCTTCTCGGGGGGTTCTTCCCAAGAGCCCACTTTTGTATGTAAAGCGTCCTAATAGCTGGCGGCTTCCCGTCTGTCACTTCCTCGTACCTGATGGTGTTCTTTGTCTCTTTCTCAATCTCAAACACGGCCTCAATTTTCTCCATTTCCAACACCTCCTTTTTGCATAATCAAAACATAAACAACGTTCTCATCAACTTTCAGTCCCATATCTACCGCTTCATCTCTTGTCAGTAGTTTAACAATGTTGTACCCCTTTTCAGTGCCCATTCTGGTCGCCGATGCTATTAACTTATCAGTTGCGTTCTTTTCTGCTGTCATTCCCCGGTCATCAGTTTGCAGTATTCTGTCTATTGTTGCATTCATTATGTCCTTCTTTGTTATCAAAAATGCTAAAAGGCCTTTCTCTTCAATCACTTGCACACTCGCTCACCTCTTAGTATTCTTCTTATCTCTTTTAGCTTCTTTTCGAGCCCTTCATAGTGCGGTGCGTATCTTGGCTTGTTCTTTGCTATCCTTATCCATCTGTATTCTCCTATGAACCTGTTCCTTAGTGCCCTTATTAGCTCTGCTAAGTCTTCTGCTTCTTCTTTTGTTTCTGCTGTTATGTAGCCTTTAACTGGATAATTGTTCCTCATTATGCTTTCCTTCCACCTGTAATGTCCAGAGTCTGTAAAAACAATGTAGAACACTGGAATCACCTCAGCACTCTTTCTTTGTCCAGTGTCAGTCCGTTCTTCTGCATTAGTTTTGTCAGTTCTGCTAGTGGTGCTTCATACCAGTAATCTCCCATGTCTACTATTTTGTTGTCTTCTATTTTCACCATTAAGTCAATTGGTATCCATTTTTCGGTTATATACCCGCACCTGTGCTTTAGGTAGTCGAGCACTGTGTCTACTACTTCCTGCTCGTAGTAGCCTACTTCCGGCATTTTGTCTGTATCCCTTATCTCAATGCTATAGTTGTGTCTTTCTTTGTATGATGCAATCCAGCCTTCACCTTTGCTGAGTTCTAAACAAGCTGGGCACGCTATATACCATCCGTCTTTCATCCCTTATCACCTCCTCTTCTTTCCAAACTTCTCAAGGAGTCTTTCGGCCTCTTCGTCGCTGACTTCTTCTGGGTATCCCCACCAGTAGTCTATCGTGTTTGTAAACTTTGCGTTCTGGTAGTGTTCGAGTGCTTTCTCTTTTGTGTCGTAGACCGCTATGTCTGTCACTTTTGGTGGGTGTTTTGTGTCCTGTTCGTAAAACTTCACCACCCATTTAGTCATTTTCCCACCTCCTCACGCTTTTTGGGTCAAAAGCCCACGAAAAAACGAAACCTTCTTCCTCAGCCATGTCAAATAAGTCCTCTATTCTCTGCATTAGTTTCTCAAACCAGTATTCTTGTTCCTCAAGCAGTATCTGTATTTTTTTTTCAGTCTCTATCATTTCGCTCCCCCCAATGGTGTCTTACCAGAAACAACAAAAGCATAAAACACACAGTCTTCAAATTCTGCTCTTATCCCCTGCATTTCTTCTGAAATTTCTTTAGCAATCCTATCTAAGTCCTTGTATGTTGGTTCCGGTTCAATGTAGCGTCTGAATACGTAGTAGGGTATCTTTACTCCCTCTTTCCCTTCACTAACCGCTTTCTTTATTATGTCTTCAAGTACCTTTTTTATCTGTTGTATCTCCTCCGTGTGGGAGAAAAACCTAAAGTGAACTTCTCCCGGTTCTTTTGTTTCTTTTGCCTCTTTTTCGACTCTTTGCACCTCTTCAATGTTCTGAAGCTTTATTATTCCCAATCTTATAAGTTTCTTTGTCAATGGATGTAGTTTCTCAAAAACTGGTAGTTCAACAGTCGTTACGTTCTCCAGTTTTTCTATTTCCCCCTTTCTTTCTTGTTTTCTTTGTTTCTTATGTTTCTTTGTTGGTTCCTCTAAAAACTCAACTTCACTCAATAGGTAATCAAGTAATTCCTTGTTGTTTGTTGTTTCGTTCATTGTTTCTTTCCCCCCGTTGCACCTCCCAACTCCCCGGCAAAGTAAAAAAGCCGGGGAACCAAAAAAAAGAGTTCAAGGGGCGCTCAGAGCTTTTCGAGGTTGAAAAACACCGCCTCGTGGCTCTCCGAAACGGTGAAGGCCTCCTTCGGGAAGCCGAGCTCTT
>Ga0190329_1000022_pt1 | contig 41238 bp, 36 predicted proteins | sample 48720423_MG_FD_161655 | JGI IMG/M metagenome (GOLD analysis project Ga0190329, IMG submission 161655) | Hydrothermal vent sediment bacterial communities from Southern Trench, Guaymas Basin, Mexico - 4872-04-2-3_MG | ecosystem: Environmental > Aquatic > Marine > Hydrothermal vents > Sediment ... | reverse complement strand
CTACATTCAGAATATTCATGGCAGGAGTGCCAACAAAGGTCGCCACGAATACGTTAGCAGGGTAATTGTAAATATTATCAGCGGTATCGTACTGCTGTATCTTACCCATCGAAAATACCGCGATACGATCGGCCATAGTCATCGCTTCCAGCTGGTCGTGGGTTACGTAAACAGTTGTAATGCCGAGGTCGTTCTGAAGCTTTTTTATTTCGGCTCTCATATACGACCTGAGAGCAGCATCAAGATTGGAAAGCGGCTCGTCGAAGAGCAGTATCTTAGGTTTTTTCACCAGAGCACGGGCAATTGCAACTCGTTGCTGCTGTCCGCCAGATATCTGGAAAGGTTTCCTGTCCAGCAGTTTTCCAATATCGAGATTTTTTGTGACTTCCCGGACAAGCCTGTCTATTTCATCTTTTTTCATTTTCTGTGCCCTAAGGGGGAACGCAATATTGTCATATAGGGTCATGTGCGGGTATAAAGCGTAGCTCTGGAACACCATCCCTATTCCCCTATCTTTTGGCGGAACGTTGTTCATGATCTGGTCGTCAAAATATATCCCACCTGTTGTGGGCTTGTAGATCCCGGCAATCATGAGCAGTGTTGTGGTTTTCCCACAACCAGATGGGCCAAGAAGAACCGTGAATTCCCCATCCTTTATTTCAAGATTTATATTATCTACTGCTTTGACGTTCTTAAAGTGTTTACTGAGATTTTTCAAGAGTATTCTCGCCATTGTCTCACTCCTTATCCTTTAGTACCGGTTATATTAACCTGCAACAAATATTTGTTAGCGAAGAAATAAAACACGAGAGTGGGAATCATGTAAAAGAGGCTGATGGAGGTCAGCAACCCGTAATCGACAAACCTGAAATCGCCTATAACTCCCTTGATGTATCTTGAGAGTGTCCATGTTTGCTGATTGAGAATAAAGGTGTTGATGAATATGAATTCGCTCCAGCCTGAAAGGAACCCAAAAATGGCTGTAACGGCCATTCCCGGCCTAACCAGCGGCAACATCACCTTGAAAAACACCTGTATTCTGGAATAGCCGTCCACAGTTCCTGCCCATTCGATTTCCCAGGGAAGCTGGTCGTAAAAGCCTTTCATAATCCAGGCTCCCCACGGGATTTCAAGAGCTACCTTTAGAAGAATGATTCCCCACAAACTGTTTATAAGGTTCAGCGTTCTCAATACGTAATAAACGGCCACCAAAAGCGAGACAGAGGGAAAAGAATGAAGCACCAGGATTGTGAGCAACATCGTCTTTCTGCCGCGAAATTTGTATCTCGAAAGAGCATAACCAGCAAAACTCGTGATGAACAACTCTAAAAGCATCACCATAATGGCGACTATAAAGGTATTGAGGGTTACCTGCCATATATTTGGATATCCTTTTACCGATTCAATCAAAAATCTCCAGTGTTCCAGCGTGAATTTTGTCGGAATTATTCCATATTTCATCTCAGACGCGAAGGAATTGAGCACGAGCCAGAGATAGCTCAAAATTATCGGAAGGCTTATAACGAGCAATATGATAATTACAATCGTATTCTTAATTTTTTCACCATGTTTTTGAAAGAAGCTGAGTTTGAATTCTCTACTTTCCATCATGCATCAACCTCTATTCTTGGCTCCTGAATCATTTCTTTAAATTTGAAGATTTTCAGGTATATAAGCGAAGCAACAAGTCCTATTATCACGAGAATGAGGGACAATGAAGCACCAAACCCGAACCTAAAATTCTCAAAAGCATTGTGATACGTGTACAACGCCCACACCTCCGTTGAAAATACCGGGCCACCATCTGTAATGATGAGAATATATTCAAAGGAAGTAAGTAGTGAAAGCGTTTGATAAGCCGTTGTGAAAAGAATTTGCCACTTCAAAAGCGGAAGAATTACTTTCCTAACTTTGAAGAACCATCCAGCGCCATCGACACTGGCAGCATATAGGTAATCCCGTGGTATAGATTTGATTGCTGAAGTGAACAGGATCATACCAAAAGAAGCACCGACGAAGCCGTTAGCAAGTATGATAACGACCATTGGGTGTTGGGACAGAAAATCTAAAGGCTCAACATTCCCAAAAAGCATTTCCCTAACGCTGTTGAGCAACCCAAAGCGGGTAGAGTCGAATATCCATAGCCACAATAGGCCATAAACAACGGAAGGGGTTAGCCTTGGAAGCATCCAGATAAGCCTGAAAAACGTCCCAGAACGTTCGGAAATGCTGGTAGTTAATAACGACAAGAGCAAGGCCAGGCCAATATTGAAAAAGGCGAGTGTAAATCCCACGTAAACCAACGTGTTCTTTATTACCATTCCTATGAGGAAATCATGGGCTATATCGATGAAATTTTGAAAGCCCACAAAATCCCAATTGAAGCGGTAGTCCATATCAGTTAAAGACAGGGCAATTGTTAAAATTACAGGTGCCAGGAAAAATATCAAAGCCAATATAACCCCAGGACCAAGGAACAACGAAAGAGAGATTATTGTTTTTTTACTGTGTTTAGCCTTCGTTTTATCTTTTGACTTTTTTAAACCCATTTCCAGAGGCCTCCTTCAAAAAATAAGGGCCTCCACACAACCTGTGTGGAGGCAAGAAATGTGTCATTTTATGATTACATCGTCTTTCAGCTGTTGCTTCAGCCTCTGTGCTGCGAATTTGACGGCAAAATCTGGTGTCATTTTCCCTGACTCAAGCCCGGTCATAGCATCGAAGATTATCCTATTGTATTCGTTGAATCTATCATTGTTAGGAACGAAGGACGCTTGCGGGAGCAACATTGCAGCGGCTTTCTTAGAAAAAGCATCAGCTGCATACAGAGGTACGGAAAGCTCTTCATTCCTGATGGCAAGATGTCCGCTTTCAACAGCGTGCTTGGCGTTCAAATACGGGTCGGAAGCGAAGAGCAACAACAGTGCGGCAAGTTCAGGGTATTTGGATTTGGATGTAACCATATAAACTACAGGGTGAGATAGTGTATTTCCGGGAACCCCTTTGTAAGCAGAAGGTGTCAATGTGAAGGTCAACATGTTATCAATTTCCTCATCGGAATAGCCAAACATGTTGATCCACTCAGCTCTGTTCCACGTACCGCCCATAAGAGCGAGTACTTCACCTTCAGGACCTGCAAAACTCTTATGGACATTGTTCCACTCAGTTCCTATTAAGTTCTTCGGCGTTACTTTGTAGGTATTTGTCAGGTCATAAATGAACTGGAATACCTTCTTAGCACCTTCCTGGTCAAAGACCAATTTTCCGGCTTCTGGATCATAAATAGGCACTTCAAAGGATTTGAAAAGCTGGAAATAGTCAACCCCCATTTTAGGCCTGTGCCAAAGTCCCCATTTAACCACACCGGCATTTTGTGCTTCCTGACCGAGTTTTACGAGGTCATAAAGCGTGTATTCTCCTGTGGCAAATTTGTTCATCATGTCAGCTATTTCTTCTTCGGTGTATCCCATTTCCTTGAGTTTGTCTTTTCTCACCCAAAGTGGCCTTGCTTCGGTATCTTGAGGAACGGCATAGATCTTTCCACCAAATTTCGTTGATTCCCAAAGCGCAGGGAAAATGTCATTAAAACCAAGATCCCAGTACTTCTGGATATACTCATCAATTGGTCTGACATATCCTGCTTTTGCCCACATGCCAAGGTCGTCGTGTCCAGAAGTGATGATGTCAAGCTGTTGATCTTTCGTCTGGAAAGCAATAAGTGCCCTCTGCTTGTAAGAACTCCAGTCAGTGGAATCGAAATAAGCTTCTACCTCAACTCTTATATCGGCTCCAGCAGCTTCGAGTACTGTGTTCAGCATCTCTGCCGCTTTTTCAAGATTCACCTTTCTGTTAATTGATGGATCATCAGGTCCTACTGCCCAGGCAACGAGTTTGATAGTCTGAACAGCGAATAGTGAAGACAGCGCAAAAAGCGAAAGCAATACAAAGATAAGCGCACGTTTCATAAAAACCCCTCCTTTTTCAAAATGATGGCCAAAGGCCACAGAATTTATCTAAGCTTGGCACTTTTCCTCATAAGAACCTTGGTAAACAACGAAATCTGTACAGGACTGATATCTTCCTTATTCAAAAGGTCAAACAAACGTTTTGCTGCCAAAGAACCCATCTCTTCCTTTGGAACATGTACAGTGGTTAACGGCGGTTGGCAACTCGCTGATGAGATGATATTGTCAAAACCGAGAACGCCAATTTCTTCAGGAACCTTTTTCCCCAGTTCTTTAAGATATTCAATAACATCAATAGCATAGCGATCTTCAAAAACAGCAATGAGTTCGGGCTCTTTATTATCATCCAGAATCCTTTTCAGAATAAGCTTCAGGTCTTGACCTTCGGCAAAATCGTATATCACAGGTTCCAAGCTCTTTTCGCGCATTGCCCTTCTATAACCAATCATCCTTTGTTCATAACTGAAATGTTTGGCAACGTTGTGAATATAGATGATTTTTCTATATCCGGTTTTCAAAAAGCGCTTGATCAATTTGTATTCCCCATCAAACCCATTTGAAATCACACAGTCCACATCATACCCGGAGATGAATTGGTCAACAAGGACAAAGGGTTTTCCGATGTCTTGAAATTTCTCTATAATCCCTTCTGAAATTCCGCCACCTACTAACAAAAAGCCATCTTTTTCTTCAACGCCATCTCTTTCGTTCAGCATGCTAAAGGGAAAAATCGAATAATTGCATTTTTTGCGTGAGAAGTAATCCTGTATACCCTCGAAAACCTTCACATAAAACTGGTATTCAGAACTTTCAATTCCCCTGAATACTTCATCTGGACAGCCAATTCCGATTTCATAAAATCTTTTTTTTGCGAGGTTTTTTGCAAAAATATCGGGTTTGTAATTCAACGACTCAATGGCCATAAGTACTCTCTGCCTTGTCTTTTCCGAAACATTCGGGCTTCCGTTTATAACCCGGGAGACGGTAGCAGTTGACACATTTGCAATTCTCGCAACATCCTTCGTTCGAATTTTCAACGATAACCCTCCTTATTCAGTACATACTACACATACTACATATAATTCCACATAATTTATTCTCTCACAGTGCTGCTTTGATGCAAAACCCGATTACTTGCCAAGATATATGGTCATCAATGATTATTCGGGATTAAGAGGGTTCACGATAAAGCATGATGTAATCGCATACATTTTCATAATTAGAACACACTTCACAAGCAAATATCATTTGAGCTTAAATTCACATGCTTTGCACACGCCATTATAAGCAGTTCACAAGAAATTTTGTAATGTAAGCGCATACAAACTTTGAATCACTAGATAACTCGACTCAATTTTCAATATCAATTGAGCGGGGGTGCTATGATCTTGATTAAATCTTCCGGAGTAACCTCATCTTTGGATACATCTGCAACTTTTTCCCCATGGTCAAGAACGACAAATCTTGTAGCAACCCTGTACACATGGTAGATGTTATGCGCCACCAAAACAACGGATATGCCTTTTTCGCTGACTCTTTCAATGAGGCTTAATATTGCCTCAGTTTCACGAACTGAAACAGCGGCTGTTGGTTCATCGAGTATTAATAACTTCGCACCAAAGTGTACCCCTCGACCTACGGCGACAGTTTGCCTTTGACCACCCGATAAAAAGGCCACAGCCTGATCAACTGATGGGATCTCTATACCAAGCCCTCTGAGCCCCTGACGGGATACATTTCTCATTTCATGTTTGTTGAGTATTTTCAGTGGTCCAACTTTTTTACACACTTCCCGGCCAAGAAAGAAATTTCTCCACACTGGCATCAAGCCAACAAGAGCCAAATCCTGATAAACGACCTCTATCCCCGCATTATGCGAATCACGGGGGGTATTGAAATTAACTTCTTTTCCATCGAAAAAAATATGTCCTTCATCGTGGTGGTAATAACCAGCGATGATTTTTATCAAAGTAGATTTTCCCGCACCATTGTCTCCCAACAGGCCAACGACTTCTCCCTCTTCAACCCTGAAGTCGACTCCTTTTAACGCATCAACTGCTCCAAAACTCTTCTTAATACCTTTAGCTTCAAGTAAACTCATAGCAACACCTCCACAAGCTCCGTTCATTCCCCAACAAGCTTTTTCTTGATCCTTATGTTACTTAAAGCAGCAGCAACGAGTATTATCCCTACAAATGCCTGATACCAATAAGCGGGAGCTCCAATGAGGATCAGCCCGTTGTTGAGAGAAGCAAGAATTATACTACCCAAGAAGGCACCAAAGGCACTTCCATATCCACCTGTCATGAGTGTGCCACCTATAACGGCAGCGGTGATTGCCTGAAGCTCCATTTCAACTCCAAGTGATGGATCTACAATACGGAATCTCGCAAAAGTGGCAATACCTGCAAGGCCCGCCATAAGACCACTTATCATAAACGTTGAGGTCTTGATTTTCCATGATTCTACTCCCATGGCATCAGCAACACTTGGATTCCCCCCGCTGGCTGATATCCAGTTTCCATAACGTGTCCAGTCGAGAATGAAATAAAACAGGAAAGTGAATCCAACAAACCATAAACTTGACCAACGCATGTTGGGACCGAAACGGCCTCCAAAAATTTCTGCAATGAATTTTCCACTTGAAGGCAATAAAATAGGAAATCCCCCGGTAACAGCAAGAACAACCCCACGCCAGAACCATTGTGTTCCCAGCGTCGTTATGAACGATGGAATACGCCCTTTTGTCGTAACAACACCATTAACAATTCCCTGGCCAGCGGCGAAAGCCAAAGCGATGATTACAGCCAGAATAGCTGGCACACCGTTTTTCGCTAGTAGCGCAAAGATTATCGGCGTTAAGGCAAAGATCGAACCAACACTCAGGTCAAATTCTCCTGATATCATAACCAGGTTTATTCCCATCGTTACTAAACCAAGTTCAGCAGCAACAGTAGAGATAGTAACCAGATTACCCAGCGATAAAAATTGTGGATTCATAATTCCAAAGATACCGAAAATTGCTACAAGAGAAACTACACCACCAACTTCTTTAAATCGCAGGTATTTCAGTATTAACGGTCCATTATTGTTTGTTGCCACTCAGTATCTCTCCCTTCTCAGGTCTGAAGAGTAATATGAGAATTCAGGAGGAAGAGGAGAGCTCTCCCCTTCCTCCCAAGTATTAACGATAACCTTCTTTTACACTGTTTTCTACAGGGCCAACATTGTCCTTTGTAATAATGAAAGGTCCTGTTAGCACATCACCAATGGGAGAGAGACCATATTTTTTGTAGAAGTAAAGAAATTCCACTGCAAGATATCCCTGCAAGTATTGCTGCTGATCAACAGTATATAGAACTTTTCCTTCTTCTATCCACTTGAGCATTTCTTCGGTAAGGTCAAAACCGCTTACCTTGACCTTTCCTTCAAGCCCCATGTCTTCTACCACGGTTACAGCTGGGAGTGTTCCTATAGGGCCAAGGGTGAAAATCATGTCGGTATCAGGATGTTTTCGCAGGTAACCTTCAAGAACCGATACGCCTTTTGAAGGATCTACGGTAATATTCAATTTTTCGACAGGAATTCCTTTTGGACTGAGAGCATCCATTATACCCTTTGCCCTCATTTCCATTCCAGCATGCCCTACTTCGTGAATTGCTATAACTGCGCGTTTAGGTGTGAATTGTGAGAGAACATACATTGCGCCATTGTATCCACCAAGATATTCGTTGTTTCCGATGTAAGCGATGTATGGAATTTTATCCAACCCTGTTCTTGGGTCTGGAACATTGATGGCGATGACCGGAATTCCGGAAGAGATCGCCCTTTTGAGAGGCTCTTCCACGGCGTTAACGTCGGTTATTGTGACTATTAACCCATCTGGCTTCGCAGCAATGGCCGCGTTCAAATTATTAACGAAGGTTTGAAGAGAATACTTCACTGGTCCAAGATACGTTGCGTTCACTCCATATTTCTCAGCTGCATCATTCATGCCTTTCATCACGATTCCCCAGAATGGATCAGCAGGTCCTCCATGGGAAACCAGATAGAAATTCATCTCTGCAAGTAAAAGACTCGAGCTAAGAACAACCAAAAGTATTACAAGAACTTTTTTCATGCAATACCCTCCCTTTCAAGTAATTTTGGAATTTACAAGAAAAATTCCCCGTTTTTTCCCTGTTTTCTATCCCCCCTTTCTTTCTGGTATTTAGCGGGGTTGAGAAATATCTTTGTCTATGATTTTTTTGAGTTCTTCAAAATCCGGCATGATTCGAGCAACACCAGAATCAACAGCGGCCCTGGCCACTGCGACGGCAACAGCTTTGCCTACACCCGGGTCAAATGCCCACGGAATGATCTTGTTCTCGTTGATTTCTGCATCAGGCAAAAACCCCGCCAGGGCATCCACGGCAGCGAGTTTCATTTCATCGTTTATATCTCTCGCTCTGACGGATAATGCGCCACGGAAAAGACCCGGGAAAACGAGTACATTGTTTATCTGGTTATTGAAGTCGGATCTTCCGGTTGCCACGATTCTCGCACCTGCTTCCTTGGCCTCATCTGGATAAATCTCTGGAATGGGGTTTGCAACGGCAAAAACTATGGGATCCTTTGCCATAGACTTAACCATGTCTTTATTGACAAGCCCGCCTATGGAAGTTCCGATAAACACATCAGCACCTCTTATGGCATCTTTGAGAGTTCCTGTAAGCCCTTCAGGATTTATCAAGAGAGCAATTTCTTCGTGAAAAGCATTTAACAGCGTTTCAGGATATTCTTTATTTAAAATACCGTTTTTATCGCATGCCACGATGTTCTTGACGCCAGCTGCAAGAAGCATTTTTATGATCGCTCCGCCAGCAGCACCTATCCCAACTGTTGCAACCTTGATCTCGCTTAGCTTCTTACCAGTTATTTTCAGTGCATTTTTCAAGGCAGCGAGTATTATAATAGCCGCTCCATGCTGGTCATCGTGAAAAACCGGAATATCAAGCTTTTCCCTGAGTGCTTTCTCAATGTAAAAACACTGTGGCGAGGCAATATCTTCAAGATTCACTCCGCCAAAAGTGGGGCTAACCGTTTCTACAAATTCCACTATCTTCTCAGGATCCTGTGTGTTTATACAAAGAGGGTAAGCGTCAACATTTGCAAATTCCTTGAACAATACCGCTTTTCCTTCCATAACAGGCAGTGCAGCTTCAGGTCCTATATTTCCAAGTCCCAGCACAGCTGATCCATCTGAGACGATCGCCACTGCATTCCAGCGATTCGTGTAGTTGAAAACTTCATCAGGCTTTTTATGAATCAATCTGGATACATCTGCAACACCCGGTGTGTAGGCAAGGGCAAGCATCTTCTGATTATTAACCGGTACCCTGCTCTTGACTTCAAGCTTTCCTCTGAACTTTTTATGCAACTCTAATGCTTCGTTATTCATTTCAATCCCTCCATCAAATCAATTCGGCAATCTTCACCGAACGATTTTCCTTAGCTGAAATGTCAGCAGCTCTGGCAACGAGGATTGAATAGTATCCAGCCTCTACGCCAGCAGAAACGTCCTTATCTTCAAGAACGGATTCAACAAAAGCCCGAATTTCGTTGGCAAAGGACTGCATGTAGCGTTGAGGAAAGTAGTACAAAGGCTTATCGCTACAAACCGCAGCTTCTGTGCTCACAATGACGTTGGTTTCTCTATCGTTCTCGGCCCGTGCGCTACCTTTCGAACCAAATACTTCTACTCTTTGGTCGTATCCATAGGTGGTTTTTCTACTGACATCAATCGCACAAATCGCACCGTTTTCCATCTTCAATATGGCATAGGCGGTATCGAAATCTCCCGCTTCGCCTATTCTGGGGTCAAGGAGTACACTGCCACCAGCGTAAACTTCGACTACTTCTGACCCCGTTAAAAACCTTGCAGTGTCAAACTCATGGATCATGAAATCGAAGAAGATGCCACCGGATTTCTTCACGAATTCTATATCGGGCAGGTGGGGATCTCTTGAAGTCGTTCTGATCAAATGAATTTCACCGAGTTCGCCAGAATCTATAAAGTCTTTGACCTTTCTAAAGTTATGATCAAAGCGCCTATTAAAGGCAATCTGGATTTTAACGCCGGTGTTTTTTAGGTTTTTATAAAGCTCTCTGGCCGTTTCCAGATTATGTGCAAGGGGCTTTTCCATAAAAACATGTTTTTTTGCTTTAACAGCCGCTTTTAACATTTCACCATGTAATGTAGTTGGAGATGCGATAACCACGGCGTCTATCTCGGGATCTTCTAAAACATCCTGCCAATTGGCCGTGATTTCGAAGTCGCCCAAACGTTCAGCCCACTTCTTTGTTTCATCAACCCGCGGATCTGCCAGTGTTTTGACCTTGGCTTCCGGCACGTGCTGAATGAGGTTAGTTGTGTGAATCCTTCCCAATCTTCCCAACCCTATGACACCTATCCTCAAAGTTTCCACCGAATCATCTCCTGTTCTCAAAGAACTTCTTCGAGTTTTACTGGCCTATTCTCTTTAGCCGAGATCGTGGCAGCTTTGGCAATGACTATGGCCATCAACCCATCATGACCCGACACCGGAACTTCCTTATCTTCAATCAAGCTATCTATAAAATCTTTCATTTCATCCTCAAATGATTGCATATATCTTTCAAGGAAGAAGTAAAGTGGCTTGTCACTTGCAACACACTCTTCATTACTGAGTATGACGTTTGTTTCGGTGTCATTTTCAGCCCGGGCACTCCCTTTTGAACCGAAGACTTCCACACGTTGGTCATAGCCATAGGCTGCTTTTCTGCTGTTGTCTATTATGCAGGTTGCTCCACTTCTGAATTTCAAAACAGATACAGCGGTATCGTAATCACCGGCATCACCAATTGTGGGATCTATGAGTACGCTTCCAAAGGCACAAACTTCAACGACTTCGTCTCCGGCAAGGTAACGAGCCATATCAAAATCGTGAATAGTCATATCCATGAAAATGCCACCAGAAACCTTTACGTATTCAATGGGTGGTGGGGCGGGGTCTCGTGATGTGATATTCACTATATGTACTTCTCCGATTTTTTCATCTTCAACAAGCTTTCTTACTTTCCTGAAATTATGGTCAAAGCGTCTGTTGAAACCTATCTGAAGTTTTACCCCTTCTTCTGTTACAACTTCAAGCGCTTTTCTCGTTTTTTCCAGGTCCATATCGATGGGCTTTTCACAGAAAATATCTTTCTTCGCCCTTGCTGATGCGATTATCAGATCAGCATGAGTGTTGGTAGGCGAGCAGATGATCACCGCATCCACTTCGGGATTATCAATCACATCTTCAGGATCGGTCACAACGTTGTTTATTCCAACGGAATCAGCCCAGGCTTTGGTTTCTTCAAATCTCGGGTCACAAATTGTTATAACTTCCGCTCTTTCGACCTTTTGAACGAGATTTTTTGCGTGAATCCTTCCTATCCTGCCAGCTCCTATTACACCAACCTTGATTTTTTTATCCATCTTCTTCACTCCCTAAAATCCGAGAATCTCTTTCAGATAGGCACGGGCTTTTTTCGCATATTCGAGAGGAGGGGCTATTTTTGGATCCTGTTCCGCTTCAACGACAATCCAGCCTTTGTAATTAATGTCATCAAGTGCTTTTGCTATCGGCTTGAAATCGATCATGCCATCTCCTGGAACGGTAAAAACGCCCTGCTTAACGGAATATAAAAAGCTCCAATCCTCCTGGAAAGAGCGCTTCATGACGTCCTCACGCAGATCTTTGAAATGAACGTGCTTTATACGTGAGCCGTAATCTTTTATCATTTGTAAAGGGTCTCCGCCTGCAAAAACCAGGTGACCGGTATCGAGAAGCAAATAAACCAGATCAGGGTCAGTGCTTTCCATAAGCCTTCTGACTTCTTCATAGGTCTGAACCCCTGTTCCCATGTGGTGATGGAACACTATTTTCATATCTTTCTCAGCTGCAAGTTTTCCAAGCTCATGGAGCCCTTTGACGAGTTTCCCCCAATCTTCATCGCTGAAAATTGGCTTTTGGCTGTGCAATGGTGTATCCATAAGGCCTTGAACGCTTTTTCCGCTTTCGGATACGACTATCACTTTTGCACCCATAGCGTGAAGAAAATCCCTGTGCTTGATAAAAGCAGCAATAGTTTCTTCGGGATCTTTGGTGGTAAAGTAACTACTGAACCATGCACTTGCTATCTGCAATCCCCTGGGCTCAAGGGCCTTTTTAAGAACCATGGGATCACGTGGAAATTTGTTGCCAACTTCGCTACCTTCAAAGCCTGCCTTAGCCATTTCATCGATACACTGTTCAAAGGGAATATCACCGCCAAGTTCAGGCATGTCATCATTGGTCCAAGCAATTGGAGCAATTGCCAATTTGATGTCTTCTCTTCTGATACCCATCTAATTCCCTCCAGTCACCACTTGCGGGCGTGTTTTTTCATATATTCGCTGTCTTCCATATATGCTTTTTTCACTGAATCGCTTTCGGATACCTCTGCAACGCCAACTCGCCACCATGATTCATATCCACCGGACTGTGTGCCGGGTAAGACTTTCACGTCTATGAGGACGCTTGTGGATTCTTTTCTCGCTTCTTCCAAAGCTTTTCGAAGTTCATTTTCGTTACGCGCTGTGTAGGCTTTTGCACCTAAGCTCTTCGCTATTCCAGCAAAGTCTATCTGTATATAGTCATCATCGAGTTTTCCTGTTTCTTTCGAACGATACCTCAGCTCATTGCCAAATCCCTTTGCGCTTCCATGGGATTTTTGAAGGCTGTTTATGCTCTGGAATCCACCGTTGTCGAGTATAATGACGTTTATCTTCATTCGTTCCTGCAAACTGGTAAGAAACTCAGAATGAAGCATAAGGAAACTCCCGTCACTCAAAAGGGCGTAGGCTTCCTTTTCAGGTTCGGCCATTTTCACGCCGAAAGTACCTGAAACTTCATAGCCCATACAGGAAAAACCGTATTCCATGTGATATGACTTGATACCTTTGCATCGCCATAGCCTGTGTAAATCCCCCGGAAGGCTACCAGCGGCTGCTACAAAAACGTCATTTTCAGTTGCGAAATCATTTATTATGCCAAGCGCTGTGGTTTGTGGGAGCCCTTTTTCAGATTCCAGGTGATAAAGCCTGTCCACTTCCCTGTCCCATTCTTCTTTAAGTGTTTTTAGCTCTTCTTTTGAATAATTCGACCTGTATCCTTCCTTCTTCAAACCTTCCATCAGGACTTCAAGACCGAGCATGGCATCTGCGTTGAGGTGTTCGGCATCCATCTTCAGACCATCGAAATTATTGACATTTATGCTCAGGATTTTCACATTGGGGTTCTGAAAAGCGGTTTTTGAAGCTGTTGGGAAATCCATAAGCCTTGTACCAACTGCGATTATTAAATCCGCCTCCTTGGCGAGTTTGTTGGCAGCAAGGGTCCCTGTGGTGCCAACTCCACCCATGTTGAGCGGGTGATCCCACAGCATCGCTCCTTTTCCAGCCTGCGTGAAGGAAACAGGAATGTTAAAAGCTTCAGCAAATTCCCGTAAGGTATCCACTGCTTGAGAATAATGAACACCACCGCCAGCGATTATCAGCGGCTTTTTCTTAGTCTTAATGAGCCTTAGTGCTCTCACAAGAGCGCTCTCTGATGGTGGGCGCCTATCTATATGGTGTACTCTTTTCTCAAAGAATTCCACTGGATAATCATAGGCTTCACCCTGCACATCTTGTGGAAGGGCAAGGGTAACAGCTCCTGTTTCTGCGGGGTCGGTGAGAACCCTCATAGCGTTTAGCGCTGCAGTAATTAGCTGCTCAGGTCTTTCTATTCTGTCCCAGTATTTGCTCACAGCTTTGAAAGCGTCATTAGCCGTGATTTTTGGATTGTAAGGCATTTCTATTTGCTGAAGCACCGGGTCAGGCTGCCTATCGGCAAAGATATCTCCCGGGAGCAAAAGCACAGGAATTCTGTTTACAGTTGCAGTAGCAGCACCTGTCACCATATTGAGTGCTCCGGGACCTATCGAACTTGTACAGGCAAAGATTTCAAGCCTGTTTTTCTGTTTGGCGAAAGCAGTAGCAGCGTGAACTATCCCCTGCTCATTGTGTCCCTGATAAAATTTAAGAGAGAGGTCTTTCATGTTTTCAAGGCCTTCGCCAATGCCAAGGAGGTTGCCGTGGCCAAAAATCCCATATACTCCTTTGACAAATTTGTGTTCTTCCCCATCAAATTCGACATACTGGGCATCAAGGAATTTCAACAAAGCTTGAGCAGTAGTTAAGCGTATTGTTTTCAAATCATTCACCTCCGAAAGGCCATATGGAAGCGTCTTTTTCCGTTACCCACAGATGTTCCAGTTCAAAGGTAGGCACTGTATAAGGGTTACCATCAAGATGCCTTATGGCCCATATGTAATACATGGCGTATCCCGGTGCACTTACCTGTGGATGAGAGAGATCATCAAGGATTTTCAGCGTATCACCATGCCTGATCTTATAAACATCCTCGCCCAACATCCCAAAGCCAAAGCCCTGCTCGGGAAAGAAGCGATAATGGTATATTTCAGGCTGAGGATGGTGGTGTGGCGGATAACTTGACCACTTGCCAGGGTAATTTACCACCTCTCCAAGCACCAGTTTGGCATCTGGGGCGTTGGTTACATCAAAAATAGTACGCACGATCCTCGTAGAAGTTTCGCGCATTGTGCCTTCGCCTCTGTGTTCTGACCTGGTATCGTTCCCCTGATAAAGCCGACATTCAAAAACCGCATCATTTGTAGTTGCAAAAATTGCGATTTCTGCATTGGTTTTGGCCTCGATTTTTACCTCAGTGCTCATTGGAACATGCAGGCATACAGGTTCATTTTCCAAAAGAGAGTCTCTTTTTACCAGTTCTACCCTTCCATTCCATTCGAAAGATATTTCCCCTTTCATCAGCAGGAAAGCTCTTTCCTTTCCGGGCTGGCTTTTGTAGGTTTGTTGGCCCTTCAACAAAAGTAGACCAAAATCCATCATTGTATCTTTCTCTGATTCACCCTCCCGGGTTATTTCGTTAAAACCTTGTATGCGTTTCTTCGCTTTTAGCAAATACATTGCTCATCTCCTCCAGATTTGCATTATTTTCTTAAAAGGACATTTTTAACGCTGGCTGCTATATCCTGAGCTGTCATATTGAAGCGTTTCTTCAGGTAGTCAACATCTCCAACTTCGCCAAACAAATCTTTTACCCCCACTCTTTCAATGGGTACAGGGCACGTTTCAGCGACCACTTCGGCAACTGCAGAACCAAGGCCGTTATATATATTGTGGTTTTCGGCTGTCACAATTGCCCCGGTTTCAGATGCACATTTTTCAATGAGCTCTCTATCTATGGGTTTAATGGTAAAGATGTTAACTACTCTTGCATCAATGCCCTCACTTGCCAGCAAATCAGCGGCATCAAGAGCTTCTGCCACCATGATTCCCGTGGCAATAATAGTGACATCTTTCCCTTCTCTGAGAACTATTCCTTTTCCAATCTCAAAACTTGAACCTTCTTCGAATACCCGTATTGTTGTTTTTCTCGAAATCCTCACGTAGAATGGTCCGTAAGAATAGGTTATGTCTTTTAGAAGGGCTTTCATCATTACAGTATCAACAGGCTCTATAATCGTGATGGTAGGAATTCCCCTCACAAAGCCAATATCTTCCAAAGGCATATGAGTTCCACCGTTATATGCAGCGGTTACTCCTGGATCTGTTGCCATCATCTTCACGTTTAGCTTGTTATAGGCTATGGAGATATATACCTGATCAAGAGCCCTTCTAGTGCTGAAACAAGCAAAGGTATGAGTGAAGGGGATCTTGCCAGTGGCAGAAAGACCTGCGGCAATGCCCATCATATTGGCTTCCTGAACTCCCACGTTAATCGCTCTTTCAGGGAATTTTTCTAAAAATCTGTAAGTACCATTGGAATGCATCAAATCCGCATCGAGTACGATTATATTTGGATCACTCTTTGCAAACTCTATGAGCTGGTCGATATAGACATCTCTCATCATTACAGTGTCGGGTTTTCTCTTTTCAACGAGTTTGATCATCTAAGATCCCTTTCTTTCTCTTCCAATTCTTTTTGTAACGCGCTTATGGCATCGTTGATCTGCTCCTCATTAAACTTCATATGGTGGTTCAGCTCTATGCCTTCTGCAAAAGTGCAGCCTTTTCCTTTTATTGTGTGTAAAACAATTACAGAGCTTTTCCCTTTTGTTTCCTTTGCTCTTTGTATTGCTTCATGTATCTGCATGACATTATGCCCATCAACATCCTGAGCGTGCCAGCCAAATTCCTCCCATTTTTTCCTCAAATCCCCAAGTGGATTGATATTGTCAATGTATCCATCAAGCTGTTGCTTGTTGTAATCGATGAACACTATGAGGTTATCGAGTCCGGCATTTCCAGCGAATAATGCACCTTCCCAAACCTGTCCTTCCTGGCATTCTCCATCGCCTAAAAGAACATAAACATAGTTTTCCTTGTTGTCCATCTTATGCCCCAGGGCAATTCCTATACCCATAGAAATACCCTGTCCGAGGGAGCCTGTGGACATATCTATACCCGGGGTATGATTTCTGTCAGCATGACTCGGTAAATCCGTTCCCCCTCGATTCAGCGTTTTCAACCATTCCATGGGGAAAAAACCCTTCAAAGCCAGCGTTGCATACAAAGAAGGGCCTGCATGACCCTTTGACATCACAAACCAATCACGGTCTTCCCATTTTGGGTTCTTGGGATCGTATCTCATAACTTTGCCATAAAGCACTGCGAGCAGTTCAACAATTGACATCGCGCCACCAATGTGGCCAAATCCGAGATATCCGAGCTCCTTCAAGGTTTCAATGCGAATTTTTGTTGCGAATATTTCCAGTTCTTTCATTTCGTTGTCTGTGAGCATCAGAGTTTATTCACCTCGCTTGATTTTAGGGAGTGTAGAAGCTCCAAGGGGAAATACGGCGTATTTTGCGTTCATCCCCTTTTCACCAAAAGCTTCTTTTACAGCTTCAGTAGGGTTATCAAAGCATCTTATGCCAACTAACTTTTCTTCTGCGAATTCTTTATTGGTAACCAGGAAAATTTCCGATGTTTTTAACACGACTTTGGATATTGCAGCTGCTTTGTGGCCACCCAGGACAAAATTTTCTTTCAGGCCTTCAACCAGTTCCGCAGGCTTTTTTCCAGAGGTAATCCATTCTTTGAAAGTTTTACTTCCGTATTTCTCTGGACATTCGGCAAAAAGAATCATTCTACCACCGGGTTTCAAAACCCCGGCGCAGTTATCTATCGCCTTTTGCGCTTGATAGAGGTTGATATCCTTTGGATATCCTCCAGCGCTTACAATGACAATGTCAAGAGGCTCTTCAATGGGAACAATCCCACTTTTTTCAAGGCGTTCAGCCAATATCCTGTGTGCCTTGATCCAATCACCAGAAGCAGCATCGATCACTCTATGATGTTCGTCCACAACCACGTTCAAGACGAAATCAATTCCCAGAAAACTCACACCCTCTTCGATATCCATGCGTACAGGATTGTCGTAAATAGAAGCCGCTTCAGCACCATCTTCCATCATGTGGCTGTGATTTTGTCTGATCGTTTTGGCAGAAGCGACACCGGGTAGAATGGCTTTGGCACCACCGGAAAATCCGGCAAAATAATGAAATTCCACGTTGCCAAGGCAAATTCTGAAATCAGCCTCAACAACAGGGCGAAAAAATTCTACTCTCGTCCCCCGGGTGGTTGTGCCCACATAAACCGTATTGTCCACGTCATGATTCAAAACTCTAATTCTTTCGTAGATACTTTTGCCAACCGCCTTTTGCAATTCATCTTCCGTCATCTTTCTGTGAAGGCCTAAGGCAATTACAATTGTTATATCCTCATCATTCACACCTGCTTTATTCAGCCTGTCAATGACATGAGGCAAAAGAACATCACTGGGGCATGGCCGGGTCAAATCGCTGGTCACTATCACCACTTTCTGTCCTGGCTTAACTAGCTGTTCAACTCTTTCCGTGCCCACCGGATGATTTAAGGCTTTTTCAACAAGTGCATTTTCTGAATCGGTGATGGATTGCCGTTGGGGGTGATACTCACCAACAAATCCTTTCTCAGGTAATTCAACTTTTACAGTCGATTCACCATATGGAAGTTCAAAATTGAGCATTATTTTTCAACCTTCCTGTACGCCTTTTTCAGAGCCTTAATAAGAGGAAGCTCTTTGCCAGATAAGAAGCGTACCATAGCTCCTCCAGCAGTACATATATAGCCAAACTTCTCATTGGCATTTTCTACGAGCTTCTGCGCAGCGGAGACACTATCTCCGCCTCCGATAACGCTATAACCCGGAGCTTCAGCAATGGCATTCCATATCTCTCTTGTCCCCTTTTCAAAAAGCGGGTTTTCATACGCTCCAGCGGGCCCGTTTATAAAAATCGTTCCTGCTTTCATGATTTCACCCTTATACAGCTCTATGGTCTTTTCACCTACATCAAGGAAAAGAGCATTATCAATTGGAAGCTCGTTGATAGAGCATTCCACACGTTTTCCATCTTTTTCATATGCAAAGTCTACAGGATTGAGAAACCTGTCGCCAAAGCGAGCAAGATAATCTTTGGCAGGTTCAATGAAGGCATCGAGAGAACGATCGAAAATGAATTTTTCCTGCTGCTTGCCGACCGATCTTCCCATAGCCATTTGCATGACTATTCCCGTCACACCACAGGTCAAGATTTTATCAGCAGTGCCATTTTCGAGGACCTGTTTCATCATTCCGAAAGCATCGGATATTTTCAACCCTCCAAGAACAAAAACAGCGGGCTTTTCAGGGCTTTCCATCACTTTTGTTAATGCTGAAAGCTCTTTGAAGAGAAGCCTGCCTGCCGCCGTAGGCAAAAGCTCTTCGAAAGCGACCATGGAAGGTGAGTTCCTATGTGCTGCCGAAAAAGCGTCGTTTACATAGTAATCTGCAAGAGGGGCAAGATTACGAACTATGTAGGTATTCAACATCTCATGCGCTTCGAGCTTTACAGCGTTCTCAAAGGTTGAAACTTCTTCTGTTAGATATCTAACATTTCCCAGCAGTACCGCTTCGCCTGGCTTCAGGCTTTTCACCATTTCCTGCGCAGCCGGCCCGGCAACATCATCGATGTATTTCACGGGTTTTCCAAGCTTTTCTGACAACTTTTCAGCATGCTCAGCCATGGAAATGAGATTATGGTAATCGAGCGTATCTCCCTGATGTGCTAGTATAGCCAGCTTTGCCCCTTTTTCCATTAGTTCCCTGATTGTAGGTATACTTTGATTTATTCTATTTTCATTGGCTATTTTTTTTGTTTTCGGATCGAGAGGGGAGTTGATATCAATCCTCAGGATAACTGTCTTATCATGGAAGTTAAAGTCATCGAGAGTATTTATCAAAATCTCTCGCATTACTTATGCCTCCCTATTTTTAGGTATTTGTTCGTAAGCCCAACGGCTTCCAGCCTATCCGCCTGCATTTCCATAGCGGCTCTGATACCATCAATCGTCTCGGGAATAACCACGGACTCTTGTGGAATATGCAGGGAATATATGAGGTGGTCTTCAAAAGGCGTAACTGTTTCTTCCCATATTGAAATTTCGTACATATCGCCGCGCGGATTTCCCAAATCACGTGCATAGCGGAATATGGAAGCGTTACCCAGAAAACCATCTTCTATTTTTACCAGCCTGATTCTTGGGTGTTCTCTGAATATCTCAATGGCCTCTTCTTTGGAAACTTTCTTTTTGGGTTTGGCAAAAACTGTGATGAAATGACCATGGGTAACGGGAGTGTGCACCAAAACGCCGGTGGCCTTCACATGAGGCATTATGAGCATTAAGTCAACCGCTTGATGGTTAGGAACCGGATCAACTTTCAGCGCATTAGTAAGACCTCTGTGGTAATCTCCCGGATCAGCAACACGCCTCACAATATGAATCATCGCGGATTCCACTCCAACAGCTCTATCTAAGCAATCTACAGAACGAATTAAACCAGTGGTATTGCATGAAGTAAGTTTCAAGAATTGTTTTCCTAGTCCTTTTTCATAATTTGCATATCCGTGAAAAAATACATCGGCAACGCTTGTTTTTTCTCCACCCTGGAAAATAGCTTTTTTGCCGTATTTTTCGTAAAGGACTTTGTTTTTCGCACCTACGCCAGCATTGGTTGCATCAAGAACTATATCCACTTTTTTAATCAGGTCTTCCAGATTTCCAGAAATAGGAATGCCAGCTTTTTCAACCTTTTCCCGGTTTTCTTCAACGGCAAGGTAAAAATCGTAGGGCATTCCCTTCTCTTTTAGAGCCCTAACGGCAAGCGTCGGAGCAACATCCGCTACACCAACAAGTTCCATGTCTTCTTGAAGTGCAACTCCATCAGCGAGACGTTGGCCTATCACACCATAACCAACTACACCAACTTTTACCATATTAAATCCCTCCTTGTATGCGTATTCACAAATCCCTCATACAACAAATCATCTCACAAAGAATACCGATGAACAAAACCTAAAGACCTCCCATTAACGGCTTTTATTTTCAGTTATTCCGAAATAATGTCGATTAAGCATTCTGTTCTCATAATGTATTCGCTTACATCCAGTTTTTTCGATCCAACTATGCGTATTTTTTCACAATGTTATCCGCATAATGTGCCAATATAGCCGTTTTTATGCTGTTTATAACTTTTATTCACAACATCTATTCTTAATGTAAGCGCATACATGACAACTCACTTTACTCTCTGTATCGATAAAATAAATTTAAAAATTTAAAAAAGGGCCTTTCGGCCCTTTGCATACATTATATTTCTCACACTGTTTTACTATTACTGTCTTGGGATAGTTCCTACTACGTTATCTACAAACCAATCCATGCTGAGAAGCTCACTATCTGAAGGAATATCTCCAGCGGGAACTCTGAGTTTGCCCTCCTGATCATACAGTGGACCAACAAATGGATGGAATGTTTCACTGATAATAGCTTCTTTGAAAACGGAAACGAGTTTTTTAACCGTATTGGGAACAAGATCACTTATGTCTAAATCCACAACGCCGTCGGCCATACCACCCCAGTATTGCTCGCTCTTCCATGTTCCAGCCATAACCTCTTTTATAACCCTTTCATAATAAGGTCCCCAATTCCATACAGGCGCACCAAGATATGACTTGGGCGCGAATTTTTCCATGTCGCTGTTATAGCCAATTGAGTAAACGCCGTATTCTTGTGCAGCTTGTTGGGCAGCCGGTGAATCCTGACCCTGCGCTATTACATCCGCGCCGATATTCAATAAAGAAATCGCCGCTTCCTTTTCCAGTGCAGGGTCATACCAAGAATTCACCCAGATAACATGAACTTTCGCAGCTGGATTTACATATTCTATGCCAAGGGCAAAGGCGTTTATTCCCCTCACGACCTCTGGAATAGGATAAGCAGCTACATAGCCTATGATGTTGCTCTTTGTCATGATTCCTGCTATAAGCCCTGAAAGGAAATCCGGCTCGTAAATCCTCCCAAAATATGTGCCAACATTATTGGCGGTTTTATAACCTGAGCAGTGCATGAAAATAGTTTTTGGATATTTTTTGGCAACGTTTATAACCGAGTCCATATAACCGAAGCTCGTCGCAAAGATCAAATCATATCCTCTCTGAGCGTAGCTTCTTATTACACTTTCAGATTCAGCACCTTCAGACACGCTTTCAATGAAATCAGTTCTGATGGCATCGCCGAATACCTTTTCTACGTACTGTCTTCCAAGATCATGTGCATAAGTCCAGCCAGCATCGCCAACCGGTCCAACATAAACATACGCCACTTTCAGTGCTTTAGCAGACAGGAACATTGAAGCAAGCAAAATCGCTATAACCAAAATCGTGCGTCTTTTCATAAAATCATCCCCTTTGCATTCAATATGAAATTAAAAACCTGTTCTAAATATGCTTTCACAACACCATGATACACAAAAATCCATTTTTATCATAGAAAATTGAGATCATACAATTCAAGATAAGCATCTCTTGCGAGTTTTTCTTCTTCCCCCATTAAAAGTATTCCATTTATTTCTTCATTGCTAAATGTTGCCGCGAATGCGTTAATTATCAAAAACAGAATTACTGATATAACTATCATCTTTTTCATTTTGTTCCTTTCATTTTCGTTGTATCCTAACTCTATAATATAATCGAATACTTAGAGTTATCTTAAAGCAGACTTGGAATCCGAGGTGAAGAAATGGAAAGAACAAGGTGTCCCTGGGCTGGAACGGATCCGCTGTATGTTAAATATCACGATGAAGAGTGGGGTGTTCCTGTACATTCAGATAGAATTCACTTTGAATTTTTGATTTTAGAAGGCGCTCAAGCGGGATTGAGTTGGGCAACAATATTGAAACGACGGGAAGGTTACCGAAAAGCCTTCAGCGGTTTTGACCCCGGGCTTGTTGCAGATTACGACAATGAAAAAATCGAAGAACTGCTAAAAAACAGCGGCATAATAAGGAATAAGCGGAAGATACTTTCCGCCATAAACAATGCCAGGGCATTTTTAGAAGTACAAAAAGAGTTTGGCTCTTTCGATTCTTATATCTGGAGTTTTGTTGGAGGAAACCCCATTGTGAACCAATGGAAAAGCCTCGAAGAAGTTCCAGCATATACTGAGCTTTCCATTGCGCTCAGCAAAGATTTGAAAAAGAGGGGTTTTAGCTTTGTTGGACCCACTATCACTTATGCTCACATGCAAGCCGTGGGGCTTGTAAACGATCATCTTGTGAGCTGCTTCAGACATAAAGAAGTACAGCAGTTTTATTGAGCATAAAATGCTTATATTGTAGCTAATCTTCAGAAGCGAAACAATATGGCTAATGCTCTTTTTGCCGCTTAAAGACCATTAATGAGGGTATTTTTTTCATCAGTTCGCATATTGATTATATTTAGTTTTGCGGATCTTTCCTCATTAATTTCGAATACATCGTTGGTAACAGTGCAAGTGTCATAACGGAACTTGAAACCATAGTAAACCACATCAGAGAAGCCATGAACATGTGAATTTTCAGTGGTGAAACAAACAACGCTGACATTCCAATCGCGAGTCCAAAGGCATTGGCAATTATCGGTTTGGAAGTTGCCATAAACGCTTTTTTAGCGGCTTCAGGCGAGTTGTTATCTTTAAGTTTGTTTCTGTAATAAGAGCTGTAATGTATGGCATAATCTATTCCTACCCCAATGGTGATGCTTGCCATAGTTGCAGTGGTTATATTCAAAGGGATACGCAAAAATCCCATGAACCCGAACATACCAACCAATGTAATCCCGATTGGTATAGTTGCAAAGATCGAAACTAGGAAGTTTCTGAATGTAAGCAATAGCATTACAAAAACCATAACTATTGCAAAAAGCATCGAATTTACTTGCTTGTTGATGATGCTGTCATTCATCTCTTTTGTAACGTAAGGTACACCTACAACAGAGAATTTGATGTCCTCATTGCTCAAGCCTGTAATAGTTTCTTTTATCTTCTGGAGTGTTTCACCTTTTAAATCTTTTGGGAATACCATTATTCTCGATAAATTCTGGTCTCTTAAAAGAAAATTAGAAAGGGGATTCCCGGATTGTTTTGAGGCTAACATAAACAGCAAATTTGCGATTCCAATGGTTTTTGGATATGCAGGTGAACTGAGGTTATAGGCGTTTTTATTTAGGTAACCCATCACGTCATACACTGAGATTATCTTGTTTACAAGCCCTTCTTCTTTTAGCTTCTTTTCCATCTCAAGAACTTCACCCGCTGTTTTAAGATCAAGAGGATCTTTTGAGGTGTTTATCACTGCAAACAGCGGCATTCCACCGCCATTTATCTCTTTGACTTTTTCAAAACTTTTGGCCACCTGAGTGCTTTTTTTGAAAAAGTCAAGCTGGTTAAATTCAATGACTATATACTTAAAGCCTATGACAGCCGTCAAAATATATATTATGGCAAAAGCCATAACCCTTTTACCCCATAACTTAGAAACTGCTGTTGGGAGAAAGGTGTTTATTGGCTTTGGTTCGACTTTATCGAATTTTTTTATCTGAAGTGTAACCAGAGGTAGGAAGATCCAGGTTGCGACACCCGCAAAGCCTATTCCCAACGAAGCGTAAATGGCTAATTGAGATAATGCTGAGGAACCAGTAACCAGCAGTGAAAGAAAGCCAGCGATTGTGGTTAGTGTGGTCATTATCATGGGAAGGCCAACTCCTTTGAGGGTTTTCTCAACGGTTCCTACCCTGTCTTCATTCAAATTATCCATGAAATGAGACATAAAGTGGATGCCGTCTGCACTTCCCATGACAATGGTGAATATAGGAGCTAAAATGGTCAATATAGAAAGTTCCTTCCCTGTCCATCCCATAAAACCAACGGTCCATAAAGCACCGAGTCCTGCAGGGAAAATCGACAAAATAGTGTTTTTGGTTGAACCTATCTGTGACCTGAAAACGAGGACAATGAGAAAGCCCGCCAGCGGAGGAATAATCGAAATTATAACTAACAGATAGTCAACCAGTTTTTTCTGCAAGAATGCGTTTCCAGAACCATAATACGTAAACCCACTGTTTCCAAAAATATCCTCTATCTCTTTAACAGCTTTCCTGTAATCAGCGCCCGGGTTAAGAAAAATGTTGAAACTGGCGTAGCTTTTTCCATCATTCTCAATCAGCGGGTTTAGCTCTCCCAGGTTAGAAAGAAACTTCTTCAGCAAGGGAATGTCCTCTGCAGTTATCTCCTCCAGTTTTATCGCCCTGAGCCCTGCGAATATCGTTCTGGGAGCAGGGCCATTTACGCTTGAGACCGCTTCGAGATTTTCCAGCTGAGACTGGAGTTCTCGAAGCGCTTTGAACTTTTCGGTTTCGTCATTGTACTGAGGAATTTCTACCACAAAAATCAACTGATCGCCGCTGTCAAAAGTTTTTTCCATTTCTTTGTATGCCTTATTCGCAGGAGAATCCAAAGGAAGGAGTGCTGTTATATCAGGGTTTATCCTAATTCTTAACACCCCAAAAAGCGCAAATAAATTCACCAAAACGAGGATTGCAAAGAAAATTCTTTTCTTATTCGAAAGTAATTCAACGAATTTTTTAACCATAATGTCCTCCTGATAAAAGATTTGGAGTTTATGAAAAACGCAGACAATTTAGATTATATAATATAAGAGGGCTTTTGATAAATCTTTTTAGGCCTTGACGAGAAAGCGGCCTTTTTTTAGGGGGAAAAATAATGGTGAAATTGAAGACATTTTTTCATGAAAGAATTAACAAATTACGAGAAGAAATTCTCACTCCGAGAAAAGCTAAAGGACTGCTAATAAGCCGTAGTGATAACTTTTCATGGTTAACCTTCGGAGCAAGAAACCACATAACACTCAACACTGTTGAAGGGGTTGCTTCCCTATTAATAACCGAGGATTCAGTAATTTTGTTGACTGACAACATCGAAAAAGAGAGGCTAAAGAGTGAAGAATTTTACAGTGATATCTGGGACAAATTGGAAGTTCTCGAATATAACTGGTGGGAAGGAGAAGAAAATGCACTTTCACGACTTTTCATTGCTCCAGCAAAAGAGCTTATTTCCGATACCGGCAGATATGACACTTCGAACCTCAATTCCAGGATTGTCCCCTTTCGATATGCGCTTGTAGAACCTGAGATTGAAACTTATAGGCAGCTGGGAAAAGACTGTGACGAGATCTTTTGGGAGTTGATGCCAAAATTATCCCCGGAAAATACAGAGCTGCAAGTTCAGGGAATGTTTTATGAAGCCCTTGCCAAAAAAGGCATTGAACCTCTCTTGACGATAGTTTTCGGCGAAGACAGCTCAATACGATACAGGCATAACCTCTCCAGAAATATCACACTTGGAAAAAGCGTTTTTGTGAGTGTCTGCGCTCGAAAACGTGGGCTTGTTGTTTCTTCCACGAGATCCGCCCTCTTTGAGTTGAACAATGAACTCATAGAACAGCACAGGAAGAATTGCTACGTTGATGCAGTCGCCATAGCCAACTCTTTACCGGGAAATAGACTGTCGCGCGTATTCGCTGAGATAAGAAGAGCTTATAAGGCAATCGGTTATGAAGGAGAATGGGAGCTTCATCATCAAGGGGGAATTGCTGGATACAATCCCCGAGAATTATTGGCTTCAGATTTCAGTGAATATGTTTTGGAAAAAGGAGTCGCTGTTGCCTGGAACCCAACAATCACCGGCACTAAATCAGAAGATACTGCTATTGTAGGTGAAGTTCCTGAGATAATTTCATTTCCTGAGGGCAGTCATTGGCCAGTTATAAAGTTAAATGCCAATGATTATGTTATCCGAAGACCAGATATACTTGTTCTTTAGTTTCTACATATTTCAAGATATAAATCCAAAAACCCGGGCTAAACTTTTTTCTCAAACGTCGCATATTCCTTGTAAAGCTCCCCACCAGCCCCAAGGGCATCTTGAAAACTCTTTTTGTTTTCAAAGCCTATTATGCCGCCTTCGGCCATTGTATAACCCTTTTTGATGGCGTTCATGCCAACATGGTAATGCATGGCAAAGGAAACGCCTTTCCCCTGGAATTTCTCCACCACGAAAACGGTAAAGGTCCTGAAGGTCTTTATTTCTTTCTTTGCTTTCAAGAATTTCAACCAGCCAAAGGGATAAAGGCGTCCATTTAACTCCTTGAGTACTTCATTGTAATTGGGAATACTCGCTGCAAACCCTATCGGTTCATCGCCATGATATGCGATGGCTACAAGATCTGGATCGGCAAAGCGTTTCATATCTTTTACGATCTGAAGCATTTCTTCAAAGGAAGGTGGTCTGACCCCGACCCAATAATCGGGTATTGAGTTTTCCATAACCGTTTTCAGATCACGTGCGACTTTTTTGAGATTTCTCATCTGGGGCGAAATGATTTCATAATCGTAGCGCTTTTTGGCAATTTCAATGAGTTGAATAATTTTTTCTGGAACAGGCTTGCTCAAGTCGTATTTGAAACACGCCAGGTGGGTTTTCATGGCGAATCCGATTTCTTCCAGCAGTCGCTGGTAGTACGGGGGATTGTAGTTCATGTTGATAAAGGGTGGGTCATCAAAATTCTTTATGAGAATGGCTTTATAGTCATCACCATTTGTGGGTGAATCAGTACCGATGTATTTTTCAATACGCATTTCTTTGAACCAGTTATCAGCGCCGTGAAAAAGAAGGTCAACAATGCTGAGATCGTCGTAGCTCTCAAAAAGGGTAAAAGATCCCACGTTGTTACCGTGCTTCAAAACGTTTTTGTTGATATATACTCCAAGACGGCCCACAGGTTGATGTGCATTCATAACGAGGAAAAATTCTCTTCCGCCACTCATTACAGGAGCTCCTTTGCTAATCGCTTTCTTGACCATGGAATTCAGCGGTGGAATCCATTGGGGAGTGTTTTTATACAGCTCGTAGGGTAAGCGAATAAAGTTTTTCACATCTTTATCAGAAACAACTTTTTCGAGCCTCAATTTCATTCCAAACTCCCTCCATCTTCCTGCATTTTCTTTTGAAAAGCCCTGTCAATGGGATATGGCACCATGAGCAGTATACCGGTAATGAACAAAAGACCCGGCAGGCCTCCAAAAAGCAACCTTATTGCAAGCAGCACCTGTGGTTCCTGAGGTACGTTGGGCTTATATCCCACTGCGTTCAGCGTTAATCCCACGACGAAGAGCATCAAGGATGTTCCGAGCTTCTGAAAGAAGGTAGTAAGGCCGTAGTACATTCCTTCGCGCCTTTTGCCTGATATCAGGCGATCGTATTCTACAGCATCCGGCAAAATGGAAAATGGAAGTACGTGTGCAGCAGATACCCCAAAGCCCGTAACAACAATGGCAAAATACAGCCAGAAATTGGTGAGCTTGTCCCCCAAAAAAGCGATAAAAAGCAGACATAGCACGAGTTCTAACATTCCAAGCTGATATGCTCTTCTTTTCTCCAGCTTTCCCGCTATCCAGACCCAAAGTGGGAGGAAAACAATGGAAGAAACAAAAAGAATGCCTATTAAGAAGCCTATCTCAGCTTCACGATTCATCACATAAGTTGCGAAATATATTATGGTAGCTGATACGACATTTATGCCTGTCCAGGTGAAGAAATACATGGAAACTGCGAGAAGAAAGGGTTTGTTCTTTACTATATCTTTCAAAGCGCTTCTATCAAAGCCTCCTTTGGCGTTGGAATGAACCGTCTTTTCCCTGATAATCGAAAAGACTACAAGTGGAGAGCTGATTACAATAACCCCAAAAATCGTTCCCATGACGCTGTAACCGGTGCCGGGATTTGTAAAACTCTGTATTATAAAGGCTGGAACCGCACCTGCTATTAACCCCCCAAGGATTGAAAAGAACATACGATAAGCGTTAAGGCTCGTCCTTTCGTCGTAAGTTTCTGCAAGCTCAGGTGTGAGAGAATTGTACGGAACCGCATAAGCGGTGCTGGCAGTTGTGTGAAAGAGAAAAGCGATGGTGGAGTAAAGTATTTTCAGCCCTGGGGACCAGTGAGGTATTGTCCATAGCATTATAAAAGTTATCCCATAAGGTATGGCAGCCCCGAGAATATAGGGTCGCCTTCTGCCAAGGCGAGAAGTCGTTTTATCTGAAAAACCGCCAAAAAGCGGGTCGCTAAAGGCATCCCATACTTTTCCAATCAAGATGGCAAAACCAGCCCATGCGGCATTCACCTGCGCCACATCTGTGAGATAAAAGAGAAAATAGAAACCGATAATTGTCCATGAGATGCTCAATCCGAGATCTCCATAACCAAAGGCGAGTTTTTCTTTAACAGTCATAATGAAATTATACAATATCTAATGGCGATAACTGCGCAATTACATTGTTGTTCCGCCTCTTTTTTTATAATAACCATACATATGTTAGAATATTTATGGATGATGGAGTCCGTCCTAATTGCCAAAAGGCTAATGACTCCTACCTTTATGGGTAGGAGTTTTATTTTTTTCAGGCAGGCGGTGCATTTGAAACACATTCCAAAGGAAAACAACCAGCTTTATTTTTTGCTTTTAGAATTTATTGAGAAGAAAAAAAGTAGCTGTCCCATTTGTCTTGCAACCGAGAAGAGCGTGATTGATTATTTTGATATATTACTCTATGAACGGGTTAATGATCCAGAAACCCGAAGAGTCATTGACACTTCTATGGGGTTCTGCAGCAAACACACTGCTTTGCTTATGAGGATGGGAGACTCTTTTGGACAATCTATGATATACAGAAGTGTACTTACACATATTGCCAAAACATTGCCTTCACAGCTACCTCTAAAAAAAAGACGTATAATATTTCCCAAGGGCATAGATCACAAAAACAGTTATAAAAATAAGTGTCCAGCTTGTGATTTTGAAAAGGAGTTTGAGGAGTTGTATCTCGATGAGTTTGTCTTGGGACTTGAAAAACCAGAATTCAGGAAATCCTTTGCCCAGTCCAGTGGCTTATGCATACCACATTTCATAAAGGCCATGGAAATATGCCAAAAAAGTGATACAGCCGATTTCTTGCTTGATACTCAACTCAAGGTTATTGACAATTTAATAGCTGAACTGGATGAATTCATTCTCAAATTTGACTACAGGTTTTCAAACCAAAGAATGGGAAAAGAAAAAAATGCGTGGAAAAGGGCTGCGAGGCTTCTTGCCAGTAGGCATATTTTGGATGATTTAGATCAATGAATAACTTCCTGGGAGGTATAAAAGATGAAAGTAAAAGAGTTTGGTGAAAAGGTGCTGAAAAATATATCCAAAGTGATAATCGGAAAAGACAGAGTCATACGAAAACTGCTGGCAGTTATGATCAGTGAGGGGCATGTATTGCTCAATGATGTGCCGGGTGTGGGTAAAACAATGCTTGCAAGGAGTTTAGCACTTTCATTGGGACTGAAATTCAAGCGTATTCAATGCACCCCTGACCTTTTACCAAGCGATGTGACCGGATTGAATATCCTGGATATGAAAACCAATGAGTTCGTCTTTCAACAGGGCCCTGTCTTTACCGACATACTCCTCGCAGATGAAGTGAACAGAACAACCCCCAGAACACAGTCAGCTTTGCTCGAGGCCATGGCGGAAAAACAGGTTACCGTCGACGGAAAAACTCAAGCGTTGAGCGATCTGTTTTTTGTAATAGCAACTCAGAACCCCGTGGAATTTGAAGGCACCTTCCCTCTTCCGGAAGCTCAGCTAGACAGATTTGCCATATGTATGACATTGGGGTATCCAGAGAGGGAGCAGGAAATCCTGATGCTCAATAACATGAAGGAAGAGCATCCCATCGTTGAACTTAAACCGGTATCCAATGCCGAGGAACTGAGGAAAATCAGAAAAAGTGTTAGAGAGATACATTTAGATAATTCTATTCTTTCTTATATCACCGACCTGGTATGGAGCACTCGCAAACACCCTGATCTTGCACTGGGTTCAAGTCCTCGTGGTTCCATCGCCCTGATGAACCTCTCCAGGGGACTCGCGGCTTTAAATGGAAGGGACTTTGTGATTCCAGACGATGTAAAGGAAATAGCTGTTGAGGTTCTTGCACATAGGGTTATCTTAAAACCTGAAGCGCGTCTCATGCGCAAAACCAGAGAAATGGTTATAGAGGAAATTCTTGACAGCACAGAGGTACCTATCAAGAATGGCTAAGCTGCAAGTGAAGTCTTTCAGGTCGCGCAAAGGCCCATTGTGTCTCCTGACTGTGCTAGGGCTTATCTGGCTTGTCTTTCAAATCAATGCTTTCTCATTGACAATAGCTGTTCTATCTGCCACGTTATGGTTAGAATATTTTATTACAGGATACTTTTTAAGAAAGACTACCATCGAGAGAACGTTAAGTCAGAACAGAATTTTTACTGATCAGGCCCTGGAATTGGGCTACACTATAGAGAACCCTTTTCCGGGAGACCTCGAAATAGAGTTCGTTACGCTCATAGAAAAGGCAACCAGCACTTCAGGCATGAAAGCCCGGCGACTTTTGCTAAAGCCCAGGCAATCATTGTCAATCAGTACAGAACTTGTTTTTGCGCTGCGCGGAAGAAAGGACGTTTCCAGCTGTTCAATTGCATACAAAGATCCACTGGGCTTTTTCAAACACTGGGCGGTCTTCTCAAATCCGGAAGAAGTGCTTGTCCTCCCAAGGCTCATGGAATTTGAAACCTTCCCTTTGATGCTTAGAGAGCTCCTTCCCGGTTCCAAAAGCGATTTTCAGTTGCTTGAAGACCCCACTTATCTTAAAGGGGTTAGGCGATACGCTTCTGACCCCATGAATCGAATACATTGGAAAATATCCGCAAAAATGAGAGAACTCTACACAAAGGAATTCAACTTCACTGCCATCAGTAAAACCATGCTTTACTTAGATCTCAACCTCACAAAAGAGGTCTTTGCACGAGCCGTGTGGTCGCAGATGAGAAGAAATTATGAAGAACAGGCAGTGTTAGCGGCATCTTCTCTAATTCGTTGGAGTCATGAACGGGGAAATAGAATCGAACTGGTTGTTGTGGGGGCTGACATTCTCAAAACTGAATACAGGAAAAAAAGTTGGGTTGAAACAGTGGAACTCCTTGCACTAGCCAAAGGTACTGATGATGGCATTGAACTTTCAAACATTCTTTTAGAGGATATAGAAAAGTTAACACCGTCGACTACATTGGTGATTTTCTCGCTTTATCTTACTGATTCCATCTTGCCTGTTCTATTGAAAGCCCGGTCCAAGTGCGCCAGAGTATTGGTATTGGTTATGCCTTATGGTTTCAGGGATCCGCGTTATAAAGCGGGTAGATCTTTCGAGCTGTTGCCACAGGATATGAAGCGCCTAAGAGAAAAAGCGGCCTTGCTCGAAAAAGAACAGATACTCGTAAGAATCGTCAGAGATAACCAGTCTTTGCAGGAGGTGGCAATGGAAATTGAAGAAGTTAAATGATTTACTCTCATTTTTCTACGCCTCTGCAGCAGTTATTTACGTTTCTGCCAGGGATTTTGGCCTGATAGGTACTTCTATTGTTCTTGCTGTGGTATTGTTTATGCTTTATTCCACAAGAATCAAGGCTGGCTGCTCAGCTTTTGTTATGTTGCCTTTTCTGCTTTTTTTCAGCATCTTTGTGTCCATGGGAACCCGGCGACTCAATTTTGGAAGTTCGTTGTACTTCTTCATAGTATATGCGGCAATTTTGCTCTCCCTTTCAGCGGAAATCTGGACCGCTGTTACGGGGCTTGTGCTCTTTGGAATTAGCCTTTCCCTGGGTGGATTCAGTAGTGCAGATGCCGTGATTTTTGTCTTTATAGTACTGCTCTGGTTCTTCACAAGAAATTTGAAAATTCCCATCATTTTTCTGACGTTGTTTCCACTATTGGCCATCATAATACTTTTATCAGCCAGTGGGATTGAACTGAGTATCACGGACCAATTCATGCCCAAAAACCAATCAGCAAGTGAAACACCATCTGCAACTGCATTTGAAGAGTCTGTACCAGCGGAACCATTCTCGAATAATCCGATGGACTTAAACCCATCACCTTCCAGAACAGATAAAACCGTACCGGGTAAATTGTTGTTTATTCCTGATTTTTTATTGAATTTTCTTCTTGTAATTGGAGCTATCTCCATGCTGTTCATGATTGTCAAAGTAAAGGCTTTCAGCGGCTACCTTAAAATCCTCCTTCTGGGGACAGCGATTTTTGCCATTGTAATAGCTGGTTCTAGCTCGATATTTATGTTCCTTAACCAGACTGAAAACAAACCAACCACTTCGGGAACGGGTATAGGTCCCCAATTTTCTGGAAAAGTCGGTGGTACCATTCCGGGCGTTATTTCTGAGACAGCATCTTCGACAGCTCCAGCAAAGATAGTCAACGGTTTTTTTAGTATGAGTATTGAATGGATACTCTTGATAGCCGCTTCCAGCATAGTTGTTTTTACAGCTTTAGCCTTGATTAAGCTGATGAAAAAGGTTGCTAACGAAGCGCCGGAGGAAAAAGCAAAAACCAAGGAAATACCGGAAGAAATCGAGCTCTTGCCGCTGGATAAGTTACCCGATTTACGCATTTCAAGGTCTTATATACTCGCTGCCTATTGGTGGCTGAGAAGAAAATATTTTTCTACTTTGCACCACCTCACTCCTTATGAACTTCTCACTCTGGAAAAGGGAGAGACTACCTTTGAAGAGCTAACTGAAATTTACGTAAGAACAAAATACGCAGGTAGGTCACCTTCAAAAACTGAATGCGAAAAGTTCCACCAGCTTCTGGTTATTCTCGCAAAAAGATATGAGCCTCCCGAGGAGCTTAACGCATATAACCATAGATAGATACGTGTAAGTTTCTCACAGCTCAGTTTAATTAAGATATTTATTCTTTGATTTTATAATACTTCTATGCTTTAATTGTTTATGTAAACGTTTACGTAAACGTTTACTGGAGGTATGAAAGTGCAAAAGCATCCCGGAATTAAGGACATTGCCCGGATTGCAGGGGTTTCTATTGCCACAGTCTCAAGAGTATTAAACGGTAATTCCTATGTAAGCCCAGAACTCTCTGAAAGGGTTTTGAAAGCTGCTGGCAAGTTAGGTTATCAACCAAATCGAATCGCCAGAGGCCTGCGAAAAGGAAAGACAAATACCATAGGTTTTCTTATTCCTGATATTGAAAATCCCTTCTTTTCAGCAATTGTGAAAGGTGCAGAGAATTTTCTCAGGAAGTATGGTTATACTATCTTGCTTTGTAGTTCGGCTGGAAAGGCTGAAAGAGAAGATGAACTCTTAAATGTGCTTTATTCCCATAAAGTCGATGGATTGATGACCGTTCCCCTGGAATCTCAGAACCCCTATCTTGAAAGGATTGAGAAATTAGGCGTTCCTGTTGTCGTTATCGATGACATAATAAACCAAAAGAATATTTCATCAGTGGCTTCTGATAATTATTCGGGTATGAAAAAACTCATGCAGTATCTTCTCGATACCAATCACAGGTCCTTCGCCTTTCTCAGCGGTGATCCGCATACATACTCTGGTAAAGAGCGCTTACAAGCCTTTAGAGATGTGATGGTTCAGGAAAAGGAAAAAGTGGAGTATGAAATTCTCCTTGGTACATATACTTTTAGCAGTGGAATAGAAATGCTCAGAAAGCTCAGAAAAATTCCCGATGCCATTGTTTGCGGCAATGATATGATAGCGTTCGGAGTCCTAACTGAACTGCAAAAATTGCAATATAAGATACCAAATGATGTATCTGTTACAGGTTTTGATGACGTGCTTTTTTCAAAGATGACAAATCCTCCACTAACAACTGTGAGACAAGATTATTACATGATGGGAAGAGTTGCTGCTCAATTGTTGATAGAAGATCTGAATTATAAAAAGCGAAATAGCATTTTGCTAAAAACCGAATTGGTAATTAGGGGGAGTTCTCGTGGATGAACCTGGGGTTATTTTGAAGATGGAGGGGATTACCAAGAAGTTCCCCGGAGTTCTTGCATTGGATAAAGTAAACTTCAGCATGAAAAAAGAGGAAATTCACGCCCTTGTAGGTGAAAACGGTGCAGGGAAATCAACTTTGATAAAGATTTTAAGCGGTGTTCATAAGCCCGACGAAGGAAAAATCTTTCTCGATGGGGAATATGTTGCCTTTTCCAATCCAATTCACGCTATTGAAAAGGGTATTTCGGTTATATATCAGGAGCTAAATTTAGTTGAGGAGCTGAGTGTTGCCGAGAATATATATTTGGGAAAGGAAAACAGAAACTGGTGGAACCTTGGAAAGAAAGTACTCATTGAAAGGGCTGAAAAGCTCCTGAGCAAATTGAACTTTCCAATTTCTGCGAGTGAGAAAGTAAAGAATCTCAACGTATCCGAAAAGCAACTGGTTGAAATAGCAAAAGCCATGGCTACCAACGCAAAAGTAATCGTTATGGATGAGCCAACAGCTACTATCACGGAACATGAGGCCAAGCAGCTCTTTTCTCTCATGAGAGGGCTTAAAGAGCAGGGGGTTTCAATAATTTTCATCTCTCACAGGCTTGAAGAAGTATTTGAGATCGCAGATTCAGTTACTGTGCTCAGAGATGGGAAGCTCATTTCCACCGGGAAAATCGATCAATATGACAAGAACCGCCTCATATCAGATGTTGTGGGTAGAACCATATCAGATATGTATCCAAAGGAAAACACGGTCACTGATGTCAACGCTTTTGAAGTTGAGGAGCTTTCAGTGCCTGGATATGTGAATAGACTCTCTTTTAACGTGAAAAAAGGTGAAATTCTTGGCATTGCTGGCCTTGTTGGTTGCGGGAAGAGCGAAGTTGCACTCGCAATTTATGGAGGCATCAAGGCTCATGCCAAAAAGGCCTTGCTGGATGGTGAGAGGGTTTCTTTACCTACAAGACCCGACGTTTCCCTCGAAAGAGGTGTTCTGTTGATTCCTGAAGACAGAAAGAGCCAGGGACTTGTTTTGCTGCTGAGCGTCACAAAGAATATCGTTTTGCCCAACACAAAATTCATCACAAAGCTCGGTCACATCAGATGGAAAGAAGGGCGTAAAATTTCCGGAAACCTTGTCAAAAAGCTCAACATAAAGACCCCTACGTTAAGTCAAAAAGCGGAAAATCTCTCAGGTGGCAATCAGCAGAAAGTAGTTTTGGCAAAAGGGCTTGTTAGAAAACCAAAATTGATCATATTTGCAGAACCAACAAGGGGTATAGATGTTGGTGCAAAGGTAGAAGTTTACAAGCTCATGAATGAGCTTGCAAATCAGGGAGTTGGAATAATAATGATCTCTTCCGAACTTCCAGAAATCGTGAGCATGAGCGATAGGGTTTTGGTTATGCATAGAGGTGTACAAAAAGCCATTCTTGAGGGCGAAAACATAAATCAGGAAAACATTATGGCTGCTGCTATGGGAGGTTGATGATTTTGCTTAAAAAATTCTTGAATCTTTTGAGGAAATTTCCCATAATTCTTGGCTTTATAGGAGTTGTGGTATTGTTCAGCATTCTCACCAACAGGTTTTTCACCTTATCGAATTTCTTGAATGTTTTCAGACAAATCTCTATTAACGCCATAATCGCATTTGGAATGACTTTTGTTATACTCTCCGGTGGAATAGACCTATCAGTTGGGTCAGTGTTTGCCCTGGCAGCAGTGGTTGGAGCTTCGATTATAAAAGGCGGAAATGTTTTTCTGGGTTCTCTGGCCGCGCTGGGTGTAGGGGCTGCCATGGGGGCTTTCAACGGGGCTATTATCGCCAAACTCAAACTTCAACCTTTTATCGTCACGCTGGCTACAATGGCTATTGCCCGTAGCTTTACCCAGGTTTATACACAGGGCCGGCCCATAACAGGGCTCCCTTCAACTTTCAGGGAAATTGGAAGAGGAGAGCTGTTCAGCGTTCCGGTTCCAATTTATATCATGTTCGCGGTATTTTTCATCTCGCTGTACATACTCTCAAATACAAAGCTTGGTCTTTATACATACTCCATAGGTGGAAACGAGGAAGCCACCAGATTGAGTGGCATTAAAGTAATAAGATACAAGGTCACGATTTACACTATAAGCGGCTTACTCTCTGCACTTAGTGCCCTCATCTTAACCGCAAGGCTCAACAGCGCCCAGCCTATTTTTGGAACTGGATATGAGCTGGATGCCATAGCCGCTGTGGTATTGGGGGGAACCAGCTTATCAGGGGGTAAAGGAACTATTATTGGAACGCTTTTTGGAGCTATGGTAATGGGAGTAATCAACAACGGCATGAATCTGGTTAATGTTTCGCCTTTTTACCAGCAAGCGGTTAAAGGTGCTGTTATTCTTTTGGCAGTAATGGCTGAACGTTCGGAATAAATGGGGCTTAGCCCCAATTTTGAAGGGGAGGGAACACTATGAAAAAGATCCTTTTAATTGCAGTATTGGTAATTTCTGTTTTCGCACTAGCGGCTAATTACCGGATAGGGCTTTCTTTGTCGACACTTAACAATCCTTTCTTCGTAACTCTCAGAGATGGCGCACAAGACATGGCAAACAAGCTTGGTGTGGAACTGATCGTTGCGGATGCCCAGGATAACCCTGCGAAACAGCTCAGTGATATCGAAGACTTCATACAACAGAGGTTGAACCTGATTATCATCAACCCCACAGACAGCGATGCAATAGTTACAGCTGTGGAAGAAGCAAATGACGCTTTCATACCCGTAATTACAGTAGATAGGGCTTCCAATGGTGGGCTGGTTGTATGCCATATCGCCTCCGATAACGTCGCGGGCGGAAGGATGGCTGGCGAATTGGTAGCAAGCCTTCTCAAGGGTGAAGGAAACGTAGTGGAACTGGAAGGTATCGTTGGGACATCCGCTGCAAGAGACCGTGGAGCAGGCTTTGAAGAAGCCATAGCTAATTACCCCGGAATAAAGCTTGTAGCGAAACAAACGGCGAATTTCAATCGTGCTGAAGGCCTTACAGTTATGGAGAACATACTCGAAGCCCATCCAGATATCGACGCAGTTTTTGCCCAGAATGATGAAATGGCCCTGGGAGCAATTGAAGCTATCAAAAGTGCCGGGCTTCTGGACAAAATCATCGTGGTAGGGTTCGACGCCATTGATGATGCCGTTGCAGCGGTACAAAAAGGAGAAATGACCGCAACAATAGCCCAGCAACCTTACAAGATGGGGGAACTCGCTGTTCAAAAAGCTTTTGAATATCTGTCCACCCAGACGATATACATCCCTGTCGATCTCAAGCTGGTAATGCAAGAATAAGTGCTGAATGGGGGCATTTGCCCCCATTTTTTCTTTGGGAGGATAATTATGATTGCAGTAATCGGTAGTAACAACGTTGATATAGTTTTGCGAGTACGGCACTTTACTTTGCCCGGTGAAACACAGAAAAGTGAGGAACTTCGATTTTTCCCCGGTGGAAAAGGGGCAAATCAAGCAGTTGCTTCTAAAAGGCTCGGGGCTGATATTTATTTCCTAAGCTGTGTGGGTAATGACGCCAACGGGCAATTTATCACTGGAAAATTAAAAGATGAGGGATTAGAAGAGCATCTCGTTCCAACCAATGTACCAAATGGAGTTGCTGTTATCGAGGTAACCCGTTCTGGCGAGAATAGAATAGTGATTTACTCAGGTGCCAACGCTCATTTAACGGAAGAGCTTGTGAATTCTAAAAGAGAAGAGCTTTTAAAAGCAGATTTTCTCTTGCTTCAGAATGAAATTCCTTTTGCAGCGACTTTAGTAGCGGCGAAGTTGTTTAAGGATGCAGGAAAATTCGTCATATTCGATCCAGCACCGGCTACTGAAATCAGCGATGAAATCTCAAAATACGTGGACATAATAACACCAAATGAAGAAGAAGCCAAAGCAATAGCCAAGGCTGATATGTCTCCAAAGGCGCTTGTCGATGCTCTTTTAAAAATGGGATTTGGCAATGTATTGCTCAAACTTGGAAGCAAAGGCGGGATATTCAAAGGCGAACTCGGTTCTTTTGATTTTCGGGCTTTTGAAGTTAATACTGTGGACTCAACAGCAGCTGGTGATGCTTTTAATGGTGCACTTGCAACCGCACTGAATCGAAAAATGGACATTAAAGAAGCCGTGAAATTTGCCAGTGCTGCTGCGGCCATATCTGTTACCAGACAGGGAGCTCAGCCTTCACTTCCATATTTGGACGAAGTAATTTCTTTTCTCAGTGAGGTGAAGAAATGAAAAAAACTGGAATAATAAATAGAGAGCTTGGAGCTGTTATAGTCAAGCTGGGGCATACTGATGCCATTACAGTGTGTGATTGCGGATTACCACTTTCCGAAGAGAAAAAAGTTATCGACCTCTCCATGAGAAAGGGCTTTCCGGGATTGATAGAAATTCTTCAGCCGCTCCTCGAAGAAATTGTCGTTGAAAGAGCTATATTGGCCAAGGAGATAATAAAAGCAAACCCCGAAATGCACAAAAAACTCTTGGAACTGTTAAAGAATGTGGATATTGAATATGTAGAGCACGAAGATTTCAAACATATGGCACTCGAAAAGTCCAGAGCCATAGTGAGAACAGGTGAAGCTACACCTTATTCCAATGTCATTCTCTTTTCAGGGGTAGACTTCTAAAAGCCTACAATAAGAAAGTAAATACACACAGTTACCAAGGTAGAAACACTCAGTGGAATAATTATCCTTCTCACCAATGCCGTATAGCTGACAGAAAAGTATTGGGTAGTGAGTGCAACACAGAGATGCACTGGTGAGAGTAAAACCCCTGCAACGGCAAAGGTATAGGCGAGCAGGGCAGAAGGGAACATAACCTGCGTTGCAACAAGGCTCATCAACAATGGAAAGCTCAGTCCCACAGATGCCTGGGTAACACCCGTCATCATTCCCATAATAAAAGGCAACGCGATAATCACCAGAACCGGCGGCACAGACCATGAAAGCAATTCATTGCTCATGGTTTCGGGGATGTGCGATATCTCCACAAAAGCTTTGAAGAAAAAAACTGCAAGCAACAGAAAAAAGGTTTTCCACTTCAAGGAATTTTTGAAAATTTTAAGCCTATCCTTTTTTGTGAACAAATATATCAAGGATACAGCAAGCACTACAAGCCAGCCCGGTTGATTCAAAATAACCAGAACTATCACCATGACTATGGGCCATGAAGAAATGAGCAATTCTTTAAGGGCATCAAGAGAGAATTTGATCTCAGGTCTTATCCTGACCATATAGAGATAACCTATGACAATTGCTGCGATTCCCGCCGGGAGCATTCCGATAATCATCGATTTCAGTGGAGTATTTGCCATACTCGAAGCTATAACTATTGCTGGATACAAAGGCCAAAAGTACTCCATAGAATGTCTAAACCAATAATTCGTTACCATTGAATCTTCATTTGTAATGGTAGGATCTCTAAGCGCCATTTCTTTAACCATCGGCGCCGAGAACATAGCACCTCCGGGCATTGGAAGCAGGCCCATGGTGGCTGGCATTAAAGAAATCGCAACTCTTGGAGCGGTGAATATCCTACCAATCGCAGAAGTAAACCTGGCGGCATCACCGCTACGATTAAGCGTTTCACCCAGGAGATAAATGGAAAAGATCGTTATCATTACTTTCCAGAAATTCCAATCCGACACTTCTTTAACAAAGGCATCATAATACAGCACAGGTTCAATTAAAAGCATCATACCTATTGCTAAAATTGCTATGATGAGAGAAATCGTGATATCTTTTATATAGCGTAGAGATAGCATCATTGCTAAAATCCCAAGAAATACCGATAATGTTGTCATGGAATCACCTTAGAAATAGTTTGCATAACGAATTATACAACAGGAGTGATAATTATGGGAGGCCAAAAGGAAAATATTTTTGCCCTGAGATTTTCAAAAGAACCCCAGATTATTAACGAAAAATCTATGGATGGCGGCAAAGAACTGATATTGAAATCGAATTTTCCTTCAGAATATCCTGAAAATAACAAAATCTTTCTGGAATTTTATCCCTCAAAAAGCGCGAAAGGAACCGTGCTTTTCATCCATGGCACAGGTCAGAAAAACCTGAAGTACCTAAGATGGTTCGCAAAGCACTTTCCGGACTTTTCTTACAACGGGGCATTAATGGTTCTACCCTATCACTTTTCACGAACACCAAAAGGATATAAATCCGGCGAACTTTTCATGGAAGCCGAAAGTGATAAATTGCGGGGAAGGTTTGAAAACGCCGTTGTTGACGCGCTTACTTGCATAGAATATCTAAAGAATTACAAGTTACCATTATTTCTCATGGGATACAGCTTTGGCGGTTTTATTGCCACTATAACCTCTTCACTTTCAGAAACCCCAGAAAAACTCTCGCTTGTCGTAACAGGCGGAAATTTCTATCATATTACCTGGAAAAGTTTCGCAACGAGAGTTTTGAGAGTTAAGTACGAAGAAGATGAAAGCTGTGATCCAAAGAAATGCTTAACGTACCATTTAAAAGACTACCCAAAATTTGTAGACAACCTAAAAGATGCTCATGTAGAGCTAGGAAGCGCTCCTATTTCCTGTTTTGAATACGATCCTCTGACATATGCGCCCTTTGTTAAGCAGTCGGTATTGATGTTTGGGGCGCTTTTTGATATTTTCATTCCCCGGAAATCAACTTTTGAACTTTACCAGGCCTTCCATAAAGCCACGCTTCATTGGATA